>JAESGY010000273.1_pt1 | contig 32384 bp, 33 predicted proteins | sample 9269841 | NCBI WGS metagenome assembly JAESGY01 (sample SAMN17022865, study PRJNA683097) | algae metagenome | isolation source: Spirirestis rafaelensis WJT71-NPBG6 and co-occurring heterotrophs from... | place: USA: Pinto Wells, Joshua Tree National Park, Colorado Desert, CA | collected 2006-08-15
GCCGCGCCCTACTGGTCCTGCTCACCGCCAAGGCGGAACCAGAGACCCTTGCCCTGGTTCGGCCTGGTGGCTGGCGCAAGGCGGCGACGCTGACGCCGGGTTTGGTCAAGGATGCGCTCGCCCGTCGGTTCCGCAATTTCGAGGCGTTCCGCCTCGTGCCCACACCACGCGGCAAATCGGGGACGGTCCGCGGCATTGGGCCACCTGAGCGGGCCACCGCAGCATGAGCCTTGCTCAAAGGCCTTTTCCGACTGCCTCCAACCAATCCGAACAGCCCGATCAGATCGCGGCCGTCAGTGGAGCGCGTCAAGATGAACTCGAAACTCCAGTCAAGGTACTGCGGCACCTGAAAGATGCGGCCCGGGGGGCAGGGCGGTAGCGACAAAGCACGGCAAGTGGGGTAGCGCCCCTTCCCGCTAATCCGGTGCAGCTAATGATGAGGATCAGCGCAACCTACCACTCAGTTCCGGATGAGTGGACAGCCTCCTTCCGCCAGCGGGCGGAAGGCTTCGCCCGCCGGCGTGGTCTGCAGCAACTTGTAGTAGTCGAACGCCCCGCGGCTCTCCTCAGGCTTTTTCACTTCGAACAAATAGGACGGATGCAGCTTGCGCCCATCAGCCCGGATGGTGCCGGCGCCGAAGGCGTCGTCCTCCGTTGGCATCGCCTTCATCCGTGCCACCGTATCCGCGCCGCTCGCCTTAGCGGCCTGCACGCCGAGTGAGGCAACGGCCTTCAGATAATGCAGCGTGGCCGAGTAATCCCCAGCATGGTTCATGCAGAGCGGCACCGGCCCCGCCAGTGCTCGGGCGCGCTGGGCGAACGCGCGGGTGCGGTCGTTCAGGTCCCAGTAGAAGGTCTCGGTGCAGATCAGCCCCTGCCCCGTCTCCAGCCCCAGCGCATGTACATCCGGTAGGAACATCAGCATGGAGGCCAGCTTCACGCCGCGCCGCGTTAGGCCGAACTCAGCCGCTTGCTTCACGCAATTCACCGTATCCGTGCCGGCATTCGCCAGCCCGATCACCTTTGCGCGCGACGCCTGGGCCTGCAGCAGGAAGGAGGAGAAATCCGTCGTCCCGGGGAAGGGCGTGCGCGCCTGGCCCACCACCCGACCGCCGGCTGCCTGCACGAAGCTGACCGTATCGCGCTCCAGCGAATGGCCGAAGGCGTAATCGGCGGTGATGAAGAACCAAGTGTCGCCGCCGGCGCGCACCGTGGCCGCGCCGGTGGATTTTGCCAGCATGTAGGTGTCGAACACCCAGTGGATGGTGTTTGGCGTACACGACTTCCCGGTCATGTCCGAGGTCGCGGTCGAGTTGGCGATGGCGACCTTGTTCTTCTCCCGCGCCAATTCGGCCACCGCCAGTGCCACGGAGGAGGCGGCGAGACTCAGCACCATGTCCACACCATCGCGGTCAAACCATTGGCGAGCGATATTCAGCGCGACATCCGGGCGGTTCTGGTGGTCGGCGACGACGATCTCGGTTTCGAAGCCGCGCGGCCCGAATTCCTGCACCGCCTGCCGGGTACAGGACACCGTCACCGGGCCGTTGAGGTCCCGATAGGGCCCGGACATGTCGGTCAGCACACCGATTTTGATGGCCCTGGCAGCTTGGGCGCGGACCCCGATGAGGGGCAATGCGCTTGCGGCACCCGCCTGCAGCAGCGTGCGTCGGTTCATGGTCACGTCTCTTCTCCCTTTGAGAGAAATCATAGCGTATCGCGACCAGGAGGAAGGCGCTGCTCCGTCGCCGCGATCACCTCCGCAAGCGCCAGGGTGCGGCGCGCGCGGGCGGCAATCGGGTAGTCGATGAAGCGCCCCTCGAGCTGGATCGACGCTACACCTGAAGCTTCCGCGGCCGCGAAAGCCGCGACGATGCGCTGCGCCAACGCCACCTCGTCCGGGGCCGGACCGAAGGCGGCGTTGGCCGGCTCCAGCTGATCCGGGTGGATGCACATCTTTCCCTGGAACCCCAGGGCGGCACCACGCTCGCAGGACCGGGCGAAGGCCGCCACCTCGCCCAGCTCGGTGAACACGGTGTCAATCGGCGACTCCAGTCCGGCGCTGCGGCTCGCCAGCACGACCTCGCTCCGTGCCGCCGCCAGCTCCCCTTCCTCGCGCGTCCAGGTGATTCCGAGGTCGAGCGTATAGTCGCCCGCACCGAAAGCCAGCCGGCGCACGCGGCCGCCCAGCGTCGCTGCCGCCGCGGCCAACTCGCGGCAGGTGGCCAGGCCGCGCGCGGTCTCGATGATCGGCATCAGGTCGATGCAGCGCTCCGGCAAGCCGCGCTGGCGCTCCAACGCCGCCATGGCCCAGTCCACCGCGACCAGCTGCGCCGGCGCTTCCACCATCGGCAGCACGATGCCGTCCAGCCCCGACCGGACCAGTGCCTGCAAATCGCCGAAGCAGAAGGGCGTGGCAAAGCCGTTCACGCGGACATGGCAGCGCCCGCGCCGCGGCCGGTCGAGCGCCGCGGCCACCGCATCCCGCGCCGCGACCTTGGCAGAGAGTGCGACGGCATCCTCGAGGTCGAGGATCACCGCATCGGCCGCCAGGGTCAGCGCCTTCTCCACCCGCCGCGCATGGTCGCCCGGCGCGAACAGGTAACTGCGGTGCGGCCCGGTCACGGTGCGGCCTCCTTGCCCAGCCACTCCGCCAGGATCGCCGGCGCGTCTGCATCGAGCGCTGGGCCAAGCCAGCGGATGACGCCGGGTGTCCCGGTCAGCCGCGGCACCGGCGCCGGCAGGGCCACGTCGCGCCCGAGCCGCGGCTCGTGGAACCGCACGATGTTGCCACGCGCGGCGTAGTGCGGGTCGGCGAAGATCTCGTCGATGGCATAGACCGGGCCGCAGGGCACCTGCCCCTGCTCGCAGGCAGCGAGCACCGCGTCACGGGTCAGGCCCCGGGTCCAATCGGTGACGATGCCATCCACCTCGGCCCGCGCTACCTCGCGCTGCGCGACGGCGGCGAAGCGCTCCGGCGCCGCGAGGTCCGGCCGCTCCATGGTTTCGCAGAGCCGGGCAAAAATCTTGTCGCTGGTGCAGGCAATGGCGATCCAGCGCCCGTCGCCGGTGGGGTAGTGGCTGTGCGGCACCACGTTCACCGTCGCCGCGCCCATGCGCTGCCGCACCTTGCCGAACAAGTCGTAGGCGGGGGCCAGCTCGTCGAGGATGCGGAACACGCCCTCATAGAGGCCAACATCGACGACCTGGCCGGGCGCCTCGGCCGCATCCCTGGCTCGCAGTGCCATAAGCACGCCGACCACGCCGTAGAGCCCGGCGAGGTAGTCGGCGAGCGTGGCGGAGCCCGGCGTGACCGGTGGCCCCTCCGGGTCGCCGGCGAGGAAGGAGATGCCACCGAAGGCGTTGGCAATGCGCCCGAACCCCGGCCGCCCGCTATAAGGCCCGGTCTGGCCGTAGCCGGAGACTCGCAGCATAATCAGGCGCGGGTTGAGCTGCCGCAGCACCTCCCAGCCCAGCCCCCAGGCCTCCAGCGTGCCAGGCTGGAAATTCTCACAGACTACGTCGGCGACGGCGACCAGCCGTTTCAGCGTGGCGGCCCCCTCCTCGGTGCGCAGATCAAGCGCGATGGAGCGCTTGTTGCGGGCCTCGCTCAGCCAGGGCAGCGTTTCGCCGGCCTCTGTCATCGACCCGAAGCGCCTTGTCGGGTCGCCGCTGCCGGGCAGTTCCACCTTCACCACGTCGGCGCCGAACTCGGCCATGAGCGTCGCGGCGTAGGGCGCGGCGATAAAGGTCGCGAGGTCGAGGACACGGAGGCCGGCCAAGGCGCCGGTGGTGCGTTTCGCCTGATCTTGCATGGAGATGGCCACCTTCAGCGCGGGACAATCGGCAGAGTGGCGATGCTCTTCCAGCCGACTGGCGCGCCGGCCTGCTCCGCAGCCTGGGCCGATGGCAGGTTGGCATTCCAATGGGCGGCAAGGAAGCGGCGGCCATTCACCGCATCGGCCGCGTCGGAGACCAGCCACAGTAGCGGCGGCACCATGATGGCGGGCTGCAGCATCGCGTTTCGGTCGAACCCCGCGGCGTCGGGGACGAGGGCGGTATTCGTCACCCCGCCCGGAACCAGCACATTCGCCGTCACGCCGCTGCCGGCCAGATCCTCGGCCATGACGCCAGTCAGCGCCTCGGCCGAAGCCTTGGTCGGGCCATAGGGCACGTAGCCGCCGCGCAACATGGTCCCGAGGCTGGTGGTGACATTGATGATGCGGCCCCAGCGGCGCGCCAGCATGTCCGCCACGGCGGCACGCGACAGAGCGTGGATCGCCTCGGCATTCACCGCAGCGAAGCGGCGCCAATCCTCGGGTGAGACCTCCCAGAAGCGGATCGGCTTCGCCCAATTGTCCTGGCGGATGCTACCCTGGCCGATGCCAGCGTTGTTCACCAGGACGGCGACGGGGCCTAACCGTTCGCGCACCCTCGCCACGACATCCGCGCAGGCCTCAGCCGTTGAGATATCCGCGGGAAGCGTCAGGAGCGCGGTACGTCCACCGGCCTCCGCCGCCACTTCGCTGAGCGGGGCGCGGTCGCGGTCCACGGCGGCGACGGCGAACCCGGCCCGCAGCAGGCCCAGCACGATTGCCCGCCCGATGCCGCGCCCGCCACCGGTGACGATCGCCACGCGCTGCTGCATGCTCAAGATGACGCCTCCCCATGCCTTTCAGGGATCGTGCGCCCTTGGCTTACCCGGGTTCAAGCCGGAACCTCGTCCCGCGCCGACCGCAACCCAGGGCGGGGCGCGGCGCGCTACGGGGAGGCAGGCGCGACAGCCGCGGTCCTTGGCAGCGCGGCCGCGTCACTCCTGCGCACGGATATCCGCCTCTTGGATAACGCGGCCCCACGTGGCGATGTCCGCCGCGATCGGCACGGCAAAGGCTCGGCCGGTAATGCAGCTTGGCCGAAGACCGAAGGTCGAGGCCGACATAAGAGACAGGGGTTATTTCGAGCGCGGATTCTAACGGGCCCACATCTGCCATCTGGTGGGTCAGGATAAAGAGGGCCCTCTCGATAACTAGTGGGTCGCCTGCCTCGGGCGATGCCATTCCTGCGAGCCGCGTCTAGGCGGTGATCTCGGTCACCTCGCCGTCCGGAAGCAGTCAGTATGCCATACTCCGGAGCAAGTGACCCACTAGTACTTCGTTCGCGAATTAGCGACTCGATCAAGCGGCCTGGGCTTGGCAGTCGGAGGTGATGCCGTGGCGCCAGTGCGGAAGTAGCGGCGCGGAATTGCAGATCTCGATATAGCGACGGATCCGCTCGGCCAGTTCCACCTTGCTGGCGAGGCGAATGCGCCGCAGCACGGATCGGGCCACTTTTGAGAAGAAGGTTTCTACATAGTTGAGCCACGACGCGTGTGTCGGGGTGAACACCAGCTCAAACCGGCCTGGCTTGCTGGCAAGGAAGCGCTTGGTCTCGCGCGAACGATGGGCGGAGTGATTGTCGAGCAGTAGGCAGATCAAGGTTCCTGCCGGATAGTACGCATCGAGCCGCTCAAGGAAGGCGATGAACTCGCGCGAGCGATGCCGCTGGGTTATCACGTGATGTACAAAGCCGCTCACCAGGTCGACCGCTGCGAAGAGGGTGAGCGTGCCGAGCCGCTTGTACTCGTGATCACGCTGCACCGTAGCATGCTTGCCGGGCTTTGGCGGCAGGTCGGGGGCCGTACTGGCAATCGCCTGGATGCCGGGCTTCTCGTCATAGGAGAGCACGGCAACCGAGCGGTCGGCCTCGGGGATCTGCCGCAGCATTTCCGCCGCGGCATAGACTTCCAGGACCTCGGCCTTGCGCTCCTCGAAGGCCGGATCGCGCCGTTGCAGATAGTAGCGCACCTTGTGCGGCTTGACCGGCTGGCTGTTCAGCACCTCGTGCACCGTGCTGGGCGCGAGGTCGGCCAGGCAGACGTGACCGGCGGCGGGGCCGCGCTCGCGTGCGTGCGCGGCCAGCAGGCGCAGCGTCCACACCTCATGGGGATAGCCGCGTTGCTTGGCTTTGACGCAAGCCTCGCCATTCAACCAAGTGCGCGCCGCTTCCGTGATGTCCGGCCGCCGTCCCGAACGCGGCAGGTCGTCGATCGCCTTGAGCGGTCCCACCGCCATGACCCGGCGCGCGCATCGGGTGACCCGTTGGCGATCAATGTGCAGCTTTGCGGCGATCTCGGTGGCATCGCGCGGGTCCGCCAGATGCAGGATGATGGTCGAGCGCTCGACATGCATGGTGGGCCGGGGCGGTGCGCGAGCGGGCGAGTGCAGTCAGGGTGACGCGCGTCTCTTCGATCAGGCACAGCGCCAGCGTGGCGGCTTTGCGCGGCATGCGATGTCTTTCGGAGGGCAATCAACTTCAGGTTGGTTAGCGCGGCGCCCGCGGTCCGGTCAACAGGGCCGGAAATACGGCTCGCTCGCAATCCGATGCAGCGCTTCCGCGAGGGACAGACCCTCGGCCACGCGATGCCACTCGCCGGTGTGCCGGTGCCACAAGAGGTCAAAGCAATCCCGGCCGACGTAATCCAACCGGGCGAAAGGCGCGTCAAACTCCGCCGCCAGGAAAGCGGGATCATCCGAGTGGTAGCGCGTGAAGAACCGGTACTTGTTGCCGTGCCACTTGCCCCCGATGGCGACCGGATAGTTGAACCTGGCAGAGGGGCGGACTTCGGGCAGGAACCGCGGCCGCAGCACTTCGGCAACCAGCCTCTCGCAGGCTGCGGTGATTGCCGCCTTCTCGGCCGGCGGCGGCTTGTTGCCGGCCCGGCCGCCGACATACGTCCAGATGCCTCTCGCCACCGCTGCTCCGCCTGTTGTCTCCGATGCTTCTAGCCGGCCCTTCAGGCCGCTATCAGCCACTCCGGGGAGACCGGTTTTGGTCATCAATTCGGAATCGGAGTACTAGGGTCTGTTGACATTGGGGATTCCCGTGGCTGACCGGCTGTGATTCAAGCTCCGCTTTGGCGGGGTTGGGACGATGCTGTAGAGGTCTCGGTTGGTGGTCAGTGACGCGGTTTGGGAGAAGGTCGCGCCATTGTTGCCCGGCAAAGCGTCCGACCCCGGAGCGACGGCCAGGGACAATCGGCTGTTCCTGGAGGCGGTGCTGTGGCGGGTGCGGACGGGCGCACCCTGGCGCGATCTGCCGGGTGAGTTCGGTCACTGGAACAGCGTCTTCCAGCGGTTCCGCCGCTGGGTGAAGGGCGGCGTCTTCGAGCGCATCTTCGCGTGCCTGTCAGACGAGCCGGATTTCGAATACGCTCTGATCGACGGCACCATTGTCACCGCCCACCAGAAAGCGAGTGGCGCAAGGGGGGGACCCAGAACCAGGCTATCGGTCGCTCGCGCGGTGGTCTGACCACCAAGATCGTCGCCCTCGTTGACGCCCTCGGCAACCTGATGCGCTTCATTATGCTGCCCGGCCAGCATCACGACAGCGTCGGCGTGCAGCCGCTGATCGAGGGTGTCGTCTTCGGTGCTCTGCTCGGCGACAAAGCCTTCGACATCGACTGGCTCAGGGCGGAGCTTGACAATCGTGGTGCCGCCGCGGTGATCCCGCCCAAGGCCAACCGTAAGGCCGCCATCAGCTTCGACCGTGACATGTACCGCTGGCGCCACCTGATCGAGAACACCTTCGCCAAGCTGAAGGAGTTCCGAGCCGTCGCCACCCGCTTTGACAAAACCGACACCAGCTACGCCGCCACCATCCATCTCGCGGCCGCGATCATCGCTTCGCGCTGAACGTCAACAGAGCCTAGCGCGCCGTCGTCCTGTTCGGCCGTAACGTCGCCTCCTACAAGTTTGCCCTAGCCAAGACCCTGCTCGGCATGGCCGATCGCACCGACGACCTTGTGCCGCTGGAGGAGCTCGCCGCCCCTTCGCTCGGCACCTCTGCGAGCACCTGAAGCTCGTCGACAAGCAGACTACCTCGCGGCCGAGCAAATGCTTGGACGCGTGCCTCGCTTTCAACCGAGGCGAGCTGTCCGACGACGCGCTGGTCGGCACCACGGCGCAGCTCGGCTTCGTCAACGTCATCGACGCCTTTCACGTGGACGGCAGCGGGCCCGTTCCGGTCCGCTTCTTTGAGGACCGAAGCGAGGGCAGCCGGGGCGGGGTTGGCCCGATCCGGCTCACCGGCAACCTGCGGCGCAGCGTAGGCTCCATGCAGGGCAGGCCCTTGCTTGCTGGAAAAGATCATCTAATCCGCGTCTCGTCTCTGAAGGCACTTGAGGCGCACCGGTTTGGACACACCTTTCAGTAGCACGATGCATTACAATATATTCACGTATGGTCGTGTTTGCGGAGGTCGGCTTTCTCTGGCTCAGGTCGGCCCAGCACAGAGCAAATGGTCGAACACGCGCAGGGACGATGGCTTTCTAGAGCCGGTCTGCGGAAGCCTCATGGTCTTCAACGAGCAAACTCTCTCGCAAAAATGGACCCGGTTTACAGCCACAGGGCAATCATCAGGTTGCCATTCGGAACCTGACTACATTCCGACAGGCCTTGCTTCCCTAACCCGGACGTCATCTACTGACGATCAAGCCGAAAAGGCGGGTCCAAGAACCGCGGCTGAGAGCCGCCAAAATAAGGAGGACTAGATGCACAGCACGGTCATTCGCGGCGGTACCATCGTAGACGGCACCGGCCGGCCAAGCTTCACTGGTGATCTCGCTTTGGACGGCGATCGCATAGCCCAGGTTGGCGGCAAAGCCGGGCCCGGTAAGCGCGAGATCGATGCCGTGGGTCTGATGGTCACGCCGGGATGGGTGGATGCGCATACCCACTACGATGGCCAGGCTACCTGGGACCCGATGCTTGCGCCGTCCTCCTGGCACGGCGTGACCACCATCCTTTTCGGAAACTGTGGTGTCGGTTTCGCGCCGGTCCGTCGAAAGGACCACGAGCAGCTCATTGCCCTTATGGAGGCAGTGGAGGAGATCCCGGGCATTGCCCTCACCGAGGGCCTGAAGTGGAACTGGGAAAGCTTCCCCGAATATCTGAATGCGTTGGCGGCAGTGCCGCGCACCATCGACGTGGCGACACAAGTCCCGCATCACCCATTACGGGTCTATGTCATGGGCGAGCGCGCGATCAACCTGGAGCGGGCAACCGGTGAGGATATTGCCGAGATGCGCCGGCTGACCGAGGAGGCGCTGCGCGCCGGTGCTTTCGGCTTCACCACCTCGCGCACCAACTCGCACAAGACACTAACCGGCGGAATGGTGCCGAGCCGTTTCTCCGAGGTCGATGAGTTGCTGGGCATCGGCCGTGCCCTGGGTGCCGTCGGTCATGGTGCCTTCGGCATGAACAGCGACTTCGACATCGAGGAGAGTGAGCTCGGCTGGATGACCCAGCTCGGGCAGGAGACTGGCCGGCCGGTCTGGTTCCTGCTGACCGACCAGCCGAATGACGCGGAACGGTGGCGGCGACTGATGGAGGGCGTGCGAGCGGCGCGTGAACAAGGCGCGATGGTCACCGCCCAGATCGCCGGGCGACCGGTTGGCGTGCTGCTCGGGGCGGACACGGCTCTTAATCCCTTCTCCATTCGGACCAGCTATCAGGCGCTGTTGAAGCTGCCTGTCGACGAGCGCATGCGCCGAATGCAGGACCCGGCGGTGCGGGCTCAGATCCTCAACGATGTTCCCTCGGAGGAGCTGCTGTCACGGATCTCGCAATTCCGCCAGCACATTACCCGTCGCTGGAACCGCATGTTCAAGCTCGGCGATCCGCCGGATTACGAGCCGCCCGAGAGCGAAAGCATCGCTGCCATCGCCGCCCGCGAAGGCCGCACTCCGGACGAGGTCGCCTACGACTACCTGGCCGCCAGCCCCGACCACTTCTTGTTCTTTCCGGTGGTCGGCTACAATCAGGACAATCACAACGTCATCCACACTATGCTCACGGATGAGGCGACGGTGCTCGGCCTCGGCGACGGTGGGGCGCATTGCTCCTCCATTATCGACGCCGGGGTGCCAAGCTGGATGTTGACGCACTGGAGCCGCGACCGGCATCGCGGGCCACGCCTGCCGGTCGAGCTGGTGGTCAAGCGGCAGACCAGCGAGACGGCGCAGTTCTTCGGCTTTCATGATCGGGGTGTGCTGGCGCCAGGTAAGAAGGCCGATGTGAACGTCATCGACTACCAGGGCATGCGGCTGCACAAGCCGGAGGTACGATACGACCTGCCAGCAGGCGGTCGCCGTCTAGTCCAGCGGGTGGATGGCTATGTCGCTACCTTCATCTCCGGGGTGCCGATCTTCGAACGGGGCGAGCATACCGGGGCGCTTCCGGGCAAGCTGGTTCGCGCCGGCACGCCCTAGCGGCGACCCGCCCGGCCCGGTTCGACGGCGTCAAGTTGGCGTTCCAGGATGCGCCTTTAGGCGTCTCCTGGAACATCCGCCGGTCGTGCACCGCGCCGCCCATGAAAGACAACGAGACCGTCGCCGCTGCCGCAGGCCCAGGGCAGTGCCTTTCGTGGATCTTGCCGCGACGTAGTCATCCTGCTCCGGCATATCCAAATTCGATCCGGCCTACGATGCACGTGCTTCTTCACCACCCAGCAAAGCGAGGGAGGCACCATGATCACCTGACGGACGGGTCTGTACACCCTTGGTGCAGCGGCTATCGCGGGTCTATCTGCGCCACGGCCTGCACAGGCCGCATGGCCCGCTGATCGGCCAATCGAAGTCATCGTGCCAGTTCCGCCGGGTGGCGGTCTCGATACCATGACACGCGTGGTGATGGCGGCGGTGCAGCAGCAACTGCCGGGTTCCCGCATCGTCGTAGTGAATCGGCCTGGAGCAGGCGGTCAGATTGGGTGGGAAGCGACGCATGCCGCGACGCCGGATGGTTACACCCTCGCGGCGACAAGCATCCCAGCCATGGTCGCCTATTTCATCGAGAGATCTACGCGTTACACCAATGATGGCTTCACCTACATCGCCAATGTTGTCGACGATCCGGGCGGGCTATTCGCGGCCGCCAATTCTCCGCTGCGGAGCCTTGACGATCTGCTGTCGGCAGCACGGGCACGACCGGGAACCGTGACCTATGGCAGCACCGGGGTTGGCTCCGATGACCATTTTCTGGTGATCGGTGTGGAGGAAGGCGCCGGCCTCAGGCCAATGAACCATGTTCCTTTCAATGGAACGGCGCCGATGCTGATATCGTTGCTTGGTGGCCACCTGGAGGTGGGCGCCTTCAACGTGAGCGAGGGTCTTGCTCTGATGCGGGACGGTAAGATCCGCTCTTTGGGCCAGGCGGCGGTAACTCGTTGGTCCGGTCTGCCGGACGTGCCTACCCTCCGCGAACAGGGTTTAGATGTGGTCAGTGGCGCATCTCGCGGCATTCTGGCGCCGCCCAATCTGCCCGTGGATATTCGACAGAAGTTGGAGGTGGCGTTCCGTGCCGCACTCGCCGACCCCACTTTTGTGCGGGAAGCGGAGCGGCTCAGCCTGCCACTGTCGCCTCAAATCGGCGAGGCGTATCGCCGCACGGTACTGGCATCCGAGCACGATTTGCGTGGCCTGTGGGGACGTAGACCCTGGCGCGACAAGTGAGCGTACCCGGGCAATTGGAAAGACGAGCGTGGACTCGTAAGGCTGCGAGTCTGAAATTGTCAGTAGACGCCTCGGAGATGCACTGCGCATTCGCAGCAGTCTGCAGGTGCTGATGGCCACGTGATGATTTGGCGGCCGTTGCTGGCGAACATAGCCTGTCGCAATGTACCCTGCCGCCAATGAGCCACATCACATCGGGCACGATGACAACATAACGGCGGCATTGCGACCCTGGTCCATGGTCGCCTCTGCCGAAGACTGCGGTACGCTCAGCAGATAAAGCAGCGCTGTTTCGTCGGCTAAACGTCACGCCGCTTTCGCGTTCGCCCTGCCATCACATCAGCCCACCGCCTCGGCAGCCTACAACAAGCCTAAGCGCGGCCGGGCGTATGAAATCTGGCTCAGCTACGTAAGGTTAGCTCCCGAGCAGCTCGTTTTCCTGCTTCCGTCACTCGGCGTAGACTGCCAAACAGACATTCATCGTTTCCTGGGCTCGGCGGCCGAAACTGACCTCGTCAGGCGGTGGTGCCTCCATCCACCGGCAGCGCCGCGCCGGTAACAAAGGACGCCTCGTCCGAGAGCAGGAACAGTGCGGCACTTGCAATTTCCTCTGGTCGAGCGGATCGGTTCATCGGGTTGGCGCTCCCGCGCCGCTTCACCAACTCTTCCACATCATTGCCGCGTGTGGATGCCTGGTCCGGCCGAGCGACGAAAACGCGCAGCATCGGTGTGTCCACGCTTCCCGGGCATACCGCGTTAGCCCGGATACCGCCCGGCGCGAGCCGCTTCGCTAGAGATCGTACAAAACCCACTACACCGAACTTCACCGCCGAGTAGACCGGGCTGAACACCGAGCCCTGCAGACCGGAGGTGGAAGCTGTGAATAGCAGGCTACCGCCGCCACGGGCGCGCATCTGCGGGATAGCCGCCTCCGTGGTTACCAGCACGGTCCGCAGGTTGAGGTCGATCGCTAACTCAAAATCGGCCATGTCGATCCCCTCCACTGCGGCGGGACCAGGATGGCCGACATGGTTCCATGCGAAGTCAAGGCCGCCAAAGGCCGAAGCAGTCTGCACCACAATATGACGAGCGAATTCGTCCTCCCGCAGATCCCCCACGATGCCTATCGCTTTACCACCGGCGGCCTTGATCTCTTCAACCACTTGCGCCACGCCCACTGCATCGCGGTCCACCACGCCGACGGCGGCACCCTCGCGCGCAAAGCGAAGTGCCCCCGCACGCCCCATTCCTGAGGCCGCCGCGGTCACTAGACCGACCTTGCTCTGCATGCGCATGTCGTTGTCTCCTCCGGTTCCGTTCATTTGGCCGGTAGTCCGCCCGGCGTTGATTGGCGTAACACACGACGTCCTCAATCTCGATCGCTGCGGTGGACAGATCCGACCCAAGCATCAAAGCGCAGATTAATCATCGGCGCGATGCCGGAGTGCCCGGCGCATTGCTTGGGTCGTATATGACGGCGAAGATGCAATAGTAATTCTGCCGCACCTTTTGCTTGGCTTGAGGGTGAAGCAGAGCGAATGGTTGGACGCGCACAGCGGCAATGGTCACTGCGCCGCCCCCCGCCGGCTCCACAGCGGGGCTCTCGGCGGTAGCACCCGGCTCATCGGGTGCCGAACCCAGGAGCCACGAATGGCCCTCTCCGATACCACCCGCCGCGTCCTCGCCGCGGCCATCCAGCATCCGCTGCGACTGGCAACGCCGCCAACGCACCTCCCTGCCGCGGCCTGTGGCAATGTGCTCCGGATCCCCGAGAACGGTACGGGGCTCACTGCACTTCAGCTGAACTCATTCCCATTTTTAGTGCCTGGCCCGCGATGATGTTGTCAGCCCTTCGGGACTACGTAGCCGTAGGCAGCAAGGCTGCGGTCCTGCCCGTCCCGAAGATAGGCTGCCTTGATTTTCGCGATGCCATCCCTTTCAAAATGGGTGTGTCGCTCGACCTTGTAGTGGCGTGCCCCATTGCCGCCCAGGATCGCGTTCTTCACTGCACCGTTTGCTGGGCCGAGCGGCGCGAAGCCATGTTTCCTCTGCATGTCCTCGGGGATCTCAAGGCGACGTAGCGCCTCGATCTGCCATTGGGGTGAGCCGTACCAGACTGAATCCGTGCCCCAGAACACGTGGTCCGTCCCGAGACCCTTGATGAGTGTGCCCATCATCGCCGCGCAGAAGCGCGGATTGGTCACTGCCGATATGGCGAAGCAGGTGCCGAGATCGGCGTAGACGTTGCTTACTCCATACCGTTGCGGGATTTCGGCCAAGTCGGAGACCCAGCGGATGTAGCCATTCTGCTCGAATTGCGCGAGCTCGGCATCGGGGCTCTCGAGGAAGGCCCGCAGGGCCGCGTGGTAGATCACAAAGCTGATCTGCGGCCAGTCCTTCGCGGCTTTGGGCAGGTCTTCGACTCCGGCAAAGCGCCAGGCGCCGCCCGGGATAGAGGTCTCGTAGTCTTTCGGCAGGAGCCCCTTATGAATGCAGATCGTGGTGATGCCAGCCCTCACCGCCTTCTCGTAGAAGGGGTACATCAGCGCTTCGTCGTCAAGGCGCCATGGGTAGCGCGTCGTCTGTGGCGAGAGCGGGTCGCCGATCGTGTAGCCCTTCCAGCTCGTCGGCCGGACCTCCGCGATGCAGCGGTCAACCTCCTCCATCCAGCCCGGCTGCTTTGGTGTGAAAAGGGAATGGAACAGCAGGCGCCGCGTGCCGGCGATGCCGTTCACGGTCTGCGCTGCCTGCTTAATCTGGTCGTTCGTCAGGAACCAGTTCTTCGGGTCGTCAAAGGGTGCGCCGCTGAGCAGGCCGACACTCGTGTCGCTGTCGAGGTAGACCTCCTTCAGAAGTTCTCGAACCTGTATCGCTCAAGGCCAAGCCCGATACGGTCGCCGCGCATCGCCGGGTTCCAGTGCTCGGCGGCGTACTTTGCAAGGTCGGTGAGCCCTTCGAACGGGTAATCGTCTCGTACGAAATGCAGCTGGTCGTCGAAGATGAACTGGCTTCGGAGGGCGTCGTTGCGAGCCGCTGCCGCCTCGGGTTCCGCTGCCTCTGCCGAGCTGACCTCAAACAAGGGGCCGAAAACTTCGTTCATCGCCAGGAAGGCGGCGGCCATGCCGCTGCTGGAACGCAGGAAGCCGCGCCGGCCAAGGCCGAGCCGGCGGCCTTGGGCCTCGGCGATCTCGCCGAGCCGAGCCTCGACCTGCTGCTGTGCCGGGCTCTGCGGCAACGGGTTGAACTCCCCGTTCGAGACCATTTGCGTAGGTACCGGCGAGTGGAATGCAGCCTGCTCGGCAGGCGCAAGGCTGGCGAGCTCGCGACTGCTCAGAAAACTGCCCATGGGCTTTCCTCCCCAGGTTAGGGACGAGCAGGCAGATGGTCGTCGGCACGTCCCAGTTTGGCCGGAGCGGTATCCTCGCGGTCTTGGAGCCTCTCCGCCACGGCAGCTTAGATCGACGAACAGTGCACCCTGTGTAGCATTACGGACAAGACTGAACTGCTGGCCCGGCCTCCGCTTCACTTCCGGCCGCTTCAGAGCGAATGGTCAGACGCGCGCAGGGCTGCAGCCAGCACGCCGCCCCGACCGATTTTTCGGCGGGGCTCTGGGCAGTAGCACCTGGCAGGTCGGGTGCTCACCAGGAGCCCCGACATGGCCCTCTCCGACACCGCCCGCCGCATCCTCACCGAGGCGAGCCAGCACCCGTTGCGGCTCGCTGCGCCACCCAACAAGCTGCCCGCCGCCGCCTGCCGGGCGGTGCTGAACAACCTGCTCAAGCAGGGCTACGTCGAGGAGTGCATGGCGCCGATGGAGTACATCGGCCTTGGCTGGCGCCAGCAGGACGCTGCCTGGACGGCGGTTCGTGCCACCGAGGCGGGGGTGGCAGCCATCGGCGCTGTGCCGGCCACCATCGCGGTGGACGAGGCCAAGCAGGACGCCAGGCAGGGCACGGCCGGCATCGTTCCCGCCGACACCGTCCAGGAGCCCGGCAGCGCGCCGCTGGCGTCGCCTGCGGTTCTGGAGAGCTGGTAGCGCGCGCAGATGCTGACGCCGCCCAGGCGCCTTCCACGGTGGCCCCGGCGCGACCCAGCCTTCGGGATGCCGCCCACCGGGTCCTTGCTGCTTGGGACGACGAGACGAACCAGCGCGCCGGCCTGGCTGACGCCATGGCTGCCCTCCGCTCCATTCTGGTGAAGCCCGCGCCGGCACCCCGCACCACCGGCCCCCGCAAGCCGCGCGAGGGCACCAAGCAGCAGCAGGTGCTCGCCATGTTGCGCTGGCCAGAGGGCGCCACCGTCGCCCAGATCGCCGAGGCGACCGGCTGGCCGGCCCACACGGTCCGGGGCTTCTTCGCCGGGCTGAAAAAGCACGGAGTGGAGGTAGGTGTGCTGGAGCGGGTGCGCCAAGCCGGACTGGGCAAGACGGGCGTCAAGGGCAGCTACTCAGTTTACCAAATCACGGAGTGACGATCGGCGCCGGACCGCCGAACACAGCGCCTCTGCGGGCGTTGGTCAACCACATCACGGCAGCCGGGCCAGCTTGCCCGGCATGCTGATTGGCCGCCAGCGCAACGTCGTTCCGGCCACGCCCATTCGGATAGAAGGAGTGGAACGATGTCTGCTTCTCCGGCAGTCCAGGCCAGTGCCGGCGACCGGACCGACAGGTGCCACGACGTGATCATCATCGGCGCCGGCATCGCGGGCATGTACCAGCTCTATCGCCTGCGGGAGCTTGGGCTCTCCGTCCGGGTCTTCGAAGCCGGAAGCGGCGTCGGAGGCACTTGGTACTGGAACCGCTACCCGGGCGCCCGCTTCGATTCCGAGAGCTATACCTACGGCTATTCCTTCTCCGACGAGCTGCTGCAGGAATGGAGCTGGAGCGAGCACTTCGCCCCACAGCCGGAGACGCTGCGCTACCTGAATCACGTCGCCGACCGCTTCGACCTGCGCCGGGACATCCAGTTCAACAGCCGCGTCGTCGCCGCACACTTCGATGAGGTCGCGCAACGCTGGAAGGTGACGCTGGAGGACGGCGGCCGCGCCGCCGCGCGCTTCCTGATCACCGCCCTCGGCCCCCTTTCGGCGGCCACGTTGCCGCGCATCCCGGGGGTGGAGAGCTTCCGCGGCGAATCCTTCCACACCTACCGCTGGCCGCATGAGCCGGTGGACTTCAAGGGCAAGCGCGTGGCTGTCTTCGGCGTCGGCGCCACCGGTGTGCAGGTCATCCAAACGATTGCGCCCCTGGTCGGGCAGCTCACCGTTTTTCAGCGCACACCGAACTGGTGCACGCCGCTGCACAACCGCCCAATCACGGAGGAGGAGCAAGGCAGAATCAAGGCCAGCTACCCCGAGATGTTCGAGCTGCTGCGCCGGACGCCGGGTTGCTACATCCACGACCCCGATCCGCGCGGCACCTTCGAGGTGACAGATGAGGAGCGCGAAGCCTTCTGGGAGCAGCGCTACAACGAGCCGGGCTTTGCCATCTGGATGGCCAACTTCCGCGATGTGCTGACTGATTCAAAGGCCAATGCGCTGTTCAGCGACTTCATCGCACGCAAGATCCGCCAGCGGGTCAAGGACCCCGAAGTGGCGAAGATGCTGATCCCGAAGTGCCACGGCTTCGGCACCCGCCGCGTGCCGCAGGAGACTGGTTTCTACGAGGCCTTCAACCTGCCACACGTGAACCTGGTGGATGTCCGCGCCACACCGATCGAGCGCGTCACTCCGGCCGGCATCCGCACCAGCGACGCCGAGCACGAGTTCGACGTCATCATCTACGCGACCGGCTTCGACGCGATCACCGGCAGCTTCGACCGGATCGACTTCCGCGGCACCGGTGGTCTGCGCCTAAAGGAGAAGTGGACGGAGGGTCCGAGGACCTATCTTGGCTTGATGTCGGCCGGCTTCCCCAACCTGCTGACCCTTGTGGGGCCGCACAACGCTTCGACCCGGTGCAACATCCCGCGCTGCATCGAGCAGAACGTGGAGTGGGTAACCGACCTGATGCGCACCCTGCGCGACGGGGGCTGCACGCGCTTCGAGGCGACACTGGAGGCGGAGGCAGATTGGTCGCAGCACGTCGAGGAGCTGGCCGGTGGCATGCTGTACACCCAGGTGGATTCCTGGGCGACCGGCGTAAATCGCAACGTCGAGGGCAAGGATGTGCGCCGCATTCTGCAGTACCAGGGCGGCGCGCCGGCCTACCGGGCGCGATGCGACGAAGTCGCCGCAAATGGGTATGCGGGCATGGTGCTGAGCTAGCAGTGTGGGCGACGCGGCTCCCGCGCACTGGTCCCCTTTGCAAAGTTGGAGGGGCGGAATGGCTCAGCCGGTTCGCGGCGGCATTCTCGCACGCGGCAGTGCGCCTGCTGTAACCAAATCAGCCGATGACGAGATTGCGCAGGAATTTCATGATGTCCGGCTTGCCGTCCTCCGTCATGCCACGGGCGACCGCCATCATGAGTGCCACAGTGGCGTCGATCTTCTGCTCCGACCGCTGCTTGGCGGGGTAGAGGTTGCCCCGCCGGTCAGGCTTGCCAATCATATTGTCCATGTGCCACCTCAGTGCCTGCCAGCGAGCTCGGTCAGCTGGCGGGCACGGCTGCCATGCGTACAGCCGGCACCCGGCTGCGCAAGGCAAGCCAAGCACCACGACCCATAAGGAAGAGATCGGAGGCCATCGCCGGGACCGAGCCGACCGCGAGGTTGTGCGCGAACCAGGGTACCGAGCAGGCAAGGATCAGGGCGCGGAACCGGGTCTTGTCCGTCTGCCAGCGGCCGCAACAGGCGATCGTCGTCCCGAGCGCAGCGAACAGCGAGTGCCATCCCTCCCAGGAGAACGTCGTCAATGCTGCCACCGGCAGCAGTGCGACGAGGTAGAGGGAGCGCGCGATGCGAACGCCCCGGCTGTCTGGCGGACCGTCCAGGGCTGCCGAGATCAGGGCCAGCAGCATGGTGAGCACGGTCAGACCCGCTGCCGTCCAATGCTCCTGCAGCGCCCAATGCAGAATGAACCCCGGTGCGGTTGAGATCTGGACCGCCAGCATGGCCCGGCGTGTCCGAGCAAAGGACCACGTCAACGACCCGGCGAGGCCCCACGCCCCGCACAGGCCGACTAGCACATCGGCAACCATGTCCCACCGCCCCCTGGGGCCGCCCCCAGCCCCGCGCCAAAATCGCGCATGAGAGAGGCTAAATGCTATTTTAAGTTGAGATAGCAGGTGCGCATCTAGCGCATTGCTGCAGCTTCCTCACACTCAGGATGAACAGGGCATTCGCCCTGCCAGGGCGCTAGATCCTCTGCACAGATGGGACTTCCTACCCACCGTCAAGCGCCTAAAGGCGGCCGGGAGCGAGGATGCCCTGGCGCTGGTGCCCCGACGCGTGGTGTAGCAGCTGTGGGTAAGTGGCCTGCCGGAGCGACCATCAGGGGTTGAGCGTAGGCAGGCCACTTATCCACAGCTCCGAAACTCCAACACCCCTTGTCTGGACACAGCTTGGGCTGCGCGTGGTATTGGCCGTTGGTAGTCACGACGTGATTGTCCTCACAGCCAGCGCATCGGTGCCATCAGCGTGAGAGCGATGAGAAAAGCGTTGCACCCCCCGGCCGTCCACATAAGTGATTTTGACCGGTTGGCGGGTGGTCCGAAGCGGCCAGTGCGGGATGGGTGCAGCCCATCTCAACCTGTCAAATCCTCTGTGCAGAGGATCTAGCCGAGTCCTGGCCGCCTGGGACGACGAGGTCGGCGAGCGTGCCGGCGCGGCCGACGCCATGGCGGCGCTCCGGGCCATCCTGGTGAAGCCAGCCCGGCCGGTCCATGCGCCCAGCGCACCCCGCAAGCCGCGCGAGGGCACCAAGCAGCAGCAGGTGCTCACCATGCTGCGCCAGTCGGAGGGCGCCACCGTGGCCCAGATTGTGGAGGCTACCGGCTGGCAGGCCCACACGGTCCGGGGCTTCTTCGCCGGGCTGAAGAAGCGCGGCATCGTGGTCAGTGTGCTGGAGCGGGTGCGCCAGGTCGGGTCAGGCAAGGAGGGCGCCAAGGGCAGCTACACTATATACCGCATCATCGAGTTGGGCTGAGCCGATCCGCTCACCGATGACGTTCGTTTGCAGACCCGCAATGGCGGGTGGTCGCCGGTTTGGCGGTGTGGCGATCACCCCGACGGCAGACGCTCTATTGCTCAGCATATACCGCACTCAGCACGTGCCACTGCGTACACGCAGCGCGGAACGTGCCGGCCTTCGCCGTGCGAAACGCTGCGAGAGGCCGAGGCACCGTGGTGCCGGAGGGGCACGATCCCAAGGGGGGACTGAGATACTGCCCCAACCTGTCATCCCTTGAAGAGAAAATGCCTCAGCATTTCCTTGGGCGGGCATTGTACGAAGCGGTGTTAGGCAGCGGAGGGCGCGTCTTCGGGCACCGGCTCGGGAGCAGGGATCGCCGGCTGCTCCGCCGTGCGGCCTAGCTGTAACGCAAGCGGCACGGCGCCGGCACAGAGCACCGCCATGGCCCAGAAGCCCGTTGCGCCGAACTGGCCATAGAGCGGCCCGGCCGCGAGCGTCAGCAGCGCGCCGGCGAGGCCGGGGCCAAGCGTGGCCTGCAGGCCAAAGGCAGTGGCGGAGAGGCGCGCGGGCACTTCCTCGGTCAGCAGCCGTATGGTCGCCAGGTGCAGCGCGGCGAAGGTGAGGCCGTGCAGCGGCTGCAGCAAGAACTGCACCACCGGATCGGCGGTCGACGCCATCGCCGCCCAGCGCAGCACACCTGCAACGGCCGTCAGTGCCGCAAGGCGTGCCGGGCCGAGCCGCACCAGCAACCAGGGGCCGATGAGGAGGAAGACCGCGACCTCTGAGGCCACGGCCACGGCCCAGAGCGCGCCGATCGTCTCCGGTCCAATGCCGGCGGCTTGCCAGCGCAGGGTAGCGAAGGCGCCGTAGAGGGCGTGGCTGCCCTGCACCAGACCGGTCACCAGTAGCAGTCGGCGAAAGCCCGGCTGGGCGAAGAGGCGTCGGGCTGCGCCTGGCTCCGGCACCATCGGCCCGGCCCGACAAGGTCGCGCGGGCGGGGCTGGAAGGGCGAGGACGGCGGCCGCCGCGACCACCAGCAGCGCGGCGTTCAACCAGACCACGTTCTCGAGGCTGCCACCCGCGACAACCGATCCGGCCAGCATGGTTCCAGCGACGAAGGCGGCCGACCCGGCCCCACGCACGACGCCGTAGCGGAAGCCGCCGGCGCCTCGTGCGGCGCCGGCCGCCAGCGCATCCGCCAATGGGTTCACCGGGGCCAGGGTCAGGGAGACAAACACGCTGACCAGCAGCAGCCCGACCAAGCTGCCGGCTAGGGCGAAGCCGCAGCCGAACAGGGCGCTCGAGAGCAGCGCGCCGGCCAGCAGGAGCCTCGGCGCGCCGAACCGGTCGGCGGCGAGCGCCACGACGGGTCCGGAGAGCAGACGCGCCGTCGTGCCCGCCGCCAGCACCAGTCCGATGGCGGTGGCCGAGAGACCGCGATCGGCCAGCAAGGCAGGGAGGAAGGGTGCCTCGACGCCGTAAGCGGCAAAGACGAGGGCGTAGACTATCAGATAGCGTGGCAACACGCCTGCGGTCATAACCGGGGGGCTGCCCGCCATAGCTTTGATCTCACTTTCTGCCATAATGTGCCGCTAATTGCAATCACCGCGCGCACACTATGTTTTGATTCAACCAAGCATGGCAAGATTATGGCACACCGCGCCAGCGCGAACCGTGCGAAAAGCCACAACGCATGGCATGGGCGACACAGGTTGCGGCGCGCTTGGGCCGAGCGCCTTGCGGTGCCTCTTGCTGCAGAGGTGGGGCAGAAATTGGCCGGCGGCCTCGTGGCCCAGATTGGCCAAGGTGGCGGCGGGTCCTTGTCCGCTATGTCCGTGCGGGGAAGCCCGGCCGCCGAGCTGTAGCGCTCTCCCTGCTGTCCTGGCCACAAGTCCAGCCAGTGTTGTGACCGCTGGTTGCAGGGTAGAGATGACCGCGTGCGTCAGGCAAACTGGCTACTGTGCAGCAGTTGCCTCCTGGTTCGGCGCGGGATTGCCTCACTTCAGGTGCTGGGCGAGGTGCTTGTTCATCTCGAACATGGTCACCTTGTCCTTGCCGAACACCTTGCGGAGCTTGTCATCGGCCAGGATCTCGCGGCGGTTCTCCGGGTTCTGCAAGTTGTTGGACTTGATGTAGTCCCAACCTTGCTCACCACCTCGCCGCGCGGCAGGGGGCCGGCCCCGACCACGGCGGCCAGTTCCTTTGATGGCTGCAACGGCTTCTGCAGCGCGTTCGCCTTGCCACCATCCGCCTTCGCCGTGGTCTTCTTCGGCTTGTCCGCTGTCTTGGTCGGCATCTGGTCTCCGAAATCTCCAGCCGATTCGCGGAGGCATTCTCGCACGGGGAGATGCGCCTGCCGCACCGAATTCAGCCTAAGATGGGCCTCCGGAGAAAGTCCATGATGTCGCCCTCGCCGGTATCCTCCGCCATAGCGCAGCCAATCGCCGTCATGAGCGCGACGGCCGCGGCGATCGCCGCGGCCGATAGAGTCTACCCTGCGGCCCGACGCTCAGCGCATTATCACCTTGGGATCATTAGCTCCGAGATGCCGCCTAAAATCGGTAAACCCGCTCCGACGTACCGGCGAACAGTGCGCGCTTCTCGTCGGCCGAGGCGCCCGCAGCGAGAAGCTTGAAGGCGTTCCAGAGCTCCGCGTAGCCGATGCCCATCTTCTCCACAGGAAAGTTGCTCTCGAACAGGCACCGGTCGGCGCCGAACAGATCAATGCAGGCATCAATGTAGGGGCGCCAGTAGGCCGCGAGCTCTGCGGAGGTCGGCGGCATGGGCAGTGCTCCATAGTCGTAGGCCCCCAGTCGCATCATCATGCCGCCAAGCTTCACAACCACATTGGGGCATTGCGCCAACGCGATCATGCCAGCCTTCCATTGCGCGAACACCTCCTCCGTGCGGCCGGCAAAGGGGCCGTAGCCCAATGGCCCGCCGCAATGGCCGAGTATGAAGCTGGTCGACGGATAGGCTCGCACCAAATCCAGCGCCTCGCCGAGCTGCGTGTGGAAGACCCAGAGATCAAAGGAAAGGCCAAGAGCGGTGAGCCGCTGCAGCCCGGCGCGGAAATCCGCGCGCTGGAGCAGGTGCGGTGCTGGATGGCCATTGCCGATGACCGGGTCGGCGTCCCAAGCGGCGGAATGGCGCACACCACGGAAGCGCCCTCCACCGGCACGGATATGCGCTTCGAGCACAGGCTCCACGCGATCACCGAGCGTGAGATCGGCGAAGCCAACAATACCAGCGGCGATGCGCGTCGGACCATAGGAGCCGCTGTCGCTCATCGCGGCTATGCCGGCGACGAACTCCGTCTCGCCGACCGGACGCATCTCCTCCGGCCCAGAGGCGCGGTACATCGCATGGCACTGGACGAAGACGGTGGCCGTGATCTTGTGCCCGGTATCCAGGTCGGCGAGGAATTCCGGCAGGAGATAGCGCTGGTCTGGCCGGTGCCAAAGATGGTGATGGGCATCGATGATCGGCAGTTCCGGCTCCAGTGCCGGTTCCCGTGGGCGCTGCGAAAGCCAGGCGGCATTCGGGGGGAAGATCTGCCCATAACGTGTGGGATGATCGAAGTTGCGCATGCTTTCCCCCCAAGTCTTGGCCGGAGCGCGGCGCCAACGACTACGGCACGTCCGCCGGCCGGGCGCAATCCGGGGTGCTCAGCTTCCCGAAGCGTAGCGACCACCCGTCCAGGGTGTCAACGTGTTGAAGGCTTGCTCCAGGCGGTCCAGCCGCGTCTCCCGCTCCGATGTGCGCGTCAGGCCGTCATGGACAGAGACGCGCAGCAGCCAGCGCCCACGGGCACGGGATCCCGCTGCCCACGGACCTCGACTGCAGCACGCAGAAGCCAGTCTCGACACTGTGGAAGGTGACCTCCTTCACCAGCCCGGCCAGCGCGTCCGTCGGCGTGCCACAATCCATGATTGGCTCGGCAGCTCGGGCAGATCGCCCCAGAAATTCTCACGCGCACTGAACTGCTCGGGAAGTCCCGTTCTCCTGGCTTGGCTCGCGCGGCGCTGCCGAGGGAATGGTTGCTCGCGCTGGCCATGAGCAGCTGCGCTGCCCCGCCTGGTTCCACCAGCGGGGCTCTGGGCGGTGACGGGCCTCGAGGGTCGGGGTCCGTCCAGGAGATCCCAGCCATGACACCATCCAACATGCCTCATTCGACGGAGACCGGCGCATGAGCCCGGAGGCGAAGGCCTACCGCCGCGCATAGCGCGCCCGCTATCCCTGGAACTGGAAGCAGATCAGCCGCTCGGTGATCGCCCGCGCTGGGTACCGCTGCGAGGGCTGCGATGCCGAGCAGGGCAAGCCGAACCCGGTCTCGGGCTCGAAAGTCATTCTCGGTGCCGCGCACCTGGACCACCGGCCCGAGAACGTCTCGCCGGACAACCTGCGGGCGTGGTGCCAGCGCTGCCACCTTTGCTATGACCACCCGCATCACTTGGCGCAGATTAGGGCCATTCGGCTGGCACGACTGGCTGCGAGGCCCCTGGGCGGCCTGCTGGTCCTCATGCTCGGCACGGCGCCCGACCGCGGTCGGTGAACGCACCCCGGCGGTGAGGGCCAGGCCGCGGCGTCAACCGCCCACGTCTGCCGTCACCGCCGTCCCGATTTCGGCAGTGGTGGCTGACGGGGACGCGGCACCGGGCGCGCACACCGCGTCGCCCGCGACCCAGCGCAGGAGGCCTGCTTCGCCGGCCGGTGAGAGCCGGTAGATGCCGCGGGTGTCCCGCTCGAACCAGCCATAGACGTTCCTGAGCAGGATCGCAGCGGCATCAGGCGCGATCTCCCGCAGGTCGCGCGGGCGGCGCGGTCCGTCGCGCAGAGCCGCGGCACAGGCCAGCGCGCGCTGGCGATAGGCCGTCATGACGGGCTGTCGTGAGGAGCCGCCGACGGCCGGGTCGCCGCGCCGGCGCCCATGCTCGGCGAACAGGGGCGAGCGGCGCTTCGCGTTCTGGCGTGGCCGGTAGGGGCCCGGCTCGGCCAAGACCTCGACCGAACGCCGCGTCGGGTCCACCGCGAGCAGGCCGAAGCCGAGCAGCCGGCAGAGCTTGTGAGCACGGCCGTCACGGTCGCGGCCACGGCGCGTGGCCCGCACCGCGAGCCAGACTTCATCGGCGGCGGCCAGGCGGTCGACCCCTTGCAGGACGAGGTCCAGCGTGAGGCCGAGCTTGAGTTCGGTGATGACGAGGAAGGGCGGCTCGCCCGGCCGAACCGCGACGATGTCGCAGCCGCAGACCTCCCCCTTGGCCTTGTAGCCCAGCCGTTCGAGATGCGCCTTTACCGCGGCATACAGCGAGGTTTCGGGAGTACGGCCTGGCTTGGTGTTCGGCATTCCGGAGTCCCGATCGGCGGTCCGACAATACATCGCAACAGCCCGCCCTCGGCTAGGCGCGTCGCCAGGGGGCGGTTAGGCTGACCATAATCCCGGAGAAACGGTCCATGCCCAACATTTTGCGACGCAACCTGGTCGCGGTCGGCCTGGCAGGCGTACCGTTCGTGGCACTCGGGCAAAGCCCCTGGCCCGGCGAGCGCCCGATCAGCTTCATCGTACCCTTCCCGCCTGGCGGCGGCACTGACGTGATGGCCCGAGCGATGGTGCCCTATCTGGAGCGGCACCTGCCCGGGGCACGCTTCGTCGTGCTGAACCGCCCCGGGGCTGGTGCCGAGGTCGGCTACACCGCGCTGGCCACTGCGCCACCTGATGGCCTCACCCTCGGCGTCGTCATTGTCCCGAGCTTGCAAACCATCACGATCGAGCGCACGCCGCGCTACCGTCTGCAGGACCTTGCCTTCCTCGGAAGCGTGGTGGACGACCCCGGCGGGTTCTTCGTCGCGCCCGACAGCCCGCTGCGCAGCCTCGCCGACCTTGCCGAGCACGCCCGGGCGAACCCGGACAAGGTTGCGGTCGGCACTGCCGGCATTGGCTCGGACGACCACCTGCTGATGTTGGGCTTCGAGCGCCTTATCGGCACCCGCCTTGTCCATGTTCCCTTCGCCGGTCAGGCGCCGACCATCACCGCACTGCTCGGGCGCCACATCACGGTGGCCGCCATGAACATCGGCGAGAGCCTAGAACTGGTGAAGCAGGGCCAGGCCCGCCCGCTGGCCCAGGGTGCGCCGGAGCGGACCGCCCTGGCTCCGGACATCCCGACCTTCCGGGAGCAGGGCTTCGACCTGACCGGCGGTGTTGTGCGCGGGCTGGCGGTGCCGGCGGGAACGCCTGCGCCCATCCGCGCGCGGCTCGAGGTCGCGCTGCTCGCCGCCATGGACGACCCCGCATGGCAGGCCGAGGCGGCGCGGCTCTATCAGCCGCTGCGCCGCATGGACGGCACCAGTTTCACGGCCCTGGTGCAGGAGGAAGCCGAGCGGCTGCGCCAGCTCTGGCAGAACCGGCCCTGGAGGGACTGACCCATGGCGCGCCGCCTCATCGACCTATCCACCCCGGTGACCACCGGCCATTTTCGCTGGCCGATCGAGCGTCGGCTGCTCAAGTCGCATGCCGAAGGTGCTGGGCAGGGCACCTGGGCCGGCTGGAATGTCCACGGCTTTACCCACATGGACAGCCCGCGTCATGTGGACCCGGAGGGCTTTACCACGGACTCGATCAGCCTCGACATGACGGTGGGCGAGGCCGCCATCCTCGACCTCTCCGAGGTGCCGGAGAACACCGCGATCACTGGCGAGCGGATCGCCGCCGCCGGGGCACATCTCCGCCGCGGCGACATCGCCATCCTGAATACACGCTGGGACGAACGGGCCGACATCGCCACCCCCGACTTCTGGGCACGTGCCCCCTGGATGACAGCGGAGGCCGCGATCTGGCTGCGCGAGGCCGGTATCAAAGCGGTGGGGTTCGACTTCCCGCAGGATTACTGCATTCGCTTCTTCCTGACCGGTGAGGCGCGCCCGCCGCTGCCCGAGCACGTCACGCACTACCACCTGCTGAAGCAGGGCGTGATCATGTTCGAGTACCTCCGCAATACCGGGGCGCTGCGGGCGCCGCGTAGCTTTGTGGTTGCCCTGCCAGTCAAGCTGCCGGACAGCGACGGCGCCCCGGCCCGGGTCATCGCCATCGAGGAGGACGCGGCATGAAGCTCGCCGGTGACGTTGCCCTGGTGACCGGCGGCGGTGCCGGCATCGGCGAGGCCATCGCCCACCGTCTGGCGTGTGACGGAGCGGCCGTGCTGGTGGCCGACCTGTTGCCCGACCGAGCGCAGCGCGTGGCTGCGGAGATCACGGCCGCCGGGCTGCGTGCCACCCCGTTCACACTCGACGTGGCGGAGGAAGAACAGGCTGCCGCTGCGGTAGCGGAGGTAGAGGCACGGTTCGGCCCGCTACGCCTGGCGGTCTCTAATGCCGGCATCACCGACCGCGTGCCGGCGCTCGAGATGTCGCGGGCGGCCTTCGAGCGCGTGGTCCGCACCAACCTCACCGGCTGCTTCGTCACCGCCCAGGCCGCGGCACGCGCCATGGTGCGGCACATGCAAGGCGGGCGCATCGTTACGATCTCCTCGGTCTCCGGCCAGTTCGCGGGGACGGGGCGGGTGGCCTATGGCGCGAGCAAGGCCGGCATCATCAACCTCACCCAGGTGCTGGCGATGGAGCTCGCGCCGCATGGCATCCTGGTCAACTGCGTGGCGCCCGGCCCAACCCAAGTTGCCCGCACCGCACATGGCCCGCGACAGCGTGCAGCGTTCCTCAACCACATGGCGCTGGATCGCTACGCGACGCCGGAGGAGATCGCCGCGGCGGCTGCCTTCCTCTGCTCCGAGGATGCCGGCTTCGTCACCGGCCACGTGTTGAACGTGGATGGCGGTTTCGCTGCCGCGGGGGTGCTCTACGATCCTGCCGACGGGCCATGACAGCGAACCGCCCAGCGTCGGCGGGCTCTGAGCTCATAAGCCTCGTCTGGCAGGATCTCTTTTCCGAGCGTGCTGGAGCGTTATATCGGGCGTACCGCGAGTCACGCGGCGTTAGCCCGCTCAGCTGCTCAGTCCATGATCGAGGATCGCACCCGCTGGCGTGGGCGCAGCCGGATGGCGGTCCCGGCGCGGGCCGGAAGTGAGGGCAGCGCGGGCTCAGGTTCGGAGATAACGATCTGGCGGCCCATGATGGCCAGAACCGCTCGCCGTAGCGGTCAGAGCCGAGTACTGCGAGTGCGACGCGGGCGTACACGGCGCAGTCCAGCGCCTCATTGTCGCGCAGCTTGCGCCACTCATTCCGCGCATATCCATTGCGCGTCTTGTGGGTCACCAGCTGCTCGGCCACGAGCTGCTTTAGCAGGCTGCCGTCGAGCCAATCCGGGAGATGCACCCACCCCAGCGGATAGCCGACACCGTCGCCACGGCTGAGCCAAAGGCGGCGGTAGAGGTCCAACTTGTAGGTGCTGACCGCCACCGTCCAAAGGTTGAGGCCCCGCTTCAGCTTGCGCCCGGCCTCGGTGACATCCACCAGGGTCGGCCCCATCACCGGGCTCGAGCGGTTCCAGCCCTCAATGCCCTTCATCGGCACCAGACGCGGGTCGCGCAGCCGGCGCAGCTGGGTATAGACCGCGGCAGTGTGGTTGCCGCCGGTATCCACGCCGACCTTGGCGATCCGTAGCTGGCCACCGTCCTGCCGTTCCCAGCTGCGACCCAGCAGCGCCGCGAGCGCGTCCCAGGGCCCGGGGTCAGCCGGGCTGCCCTCGATCCGCTCGTGGTGAACCAGCCAGCTCTCGTAGCCGGGGCCCCAAGCCCAGACATAAACCTCCAGCCGAGCCGGGGCGCTCTGGTTGTCGACGCCCGCCGTCAGCACCACCGCGCCGTTCGGCACCAAGCCCTGCAGCATCGGCTCGCGGCGCTCAATCAGCCGCTCGTAGTCCGGCGCGTCGCCGCGCTCCTGCCAGGTCTCGCCGAGGACCGTGTTGTGGAAGGTCTTCAGGGCACGGGCGTCACCCTGCGCCACCTCCCAGTCCCGGGCCGCTTGGGTCCAGGAGAACCAGCCCACGGGGCTGTAAAGGGCGCTGAGGTGAAAGCCGATGGCGTATGGGTCCTGCGCTTTGGCCGTAGGCCGCCACTGCCCCTGCGCCAGCATGGCCGTCTTGTGCTGCTCACCGATGGCACCGTCGCAGGCTTCGCAGTGGTACCGGGCCGTGTCGGGCTGGCTTCGCTCCCAGATCAGGCGGGCGAAGCGCAGGTACTGCATGTGGCCGCAGAACGGGCACGGGACGAAGTACCGCCGCTGGTCGGTGGCGAGGTACTCCCGCTCGATCCGCGACAGGCCGGTGATGGTCGGGGTCGAGACGAGCAGGGTCTTGCGCCGCCAGCCAAAGGTCCGGGCCCGGGCCTCGGCCAGCGCCACCGGGTCGCCCTCACCTTCGACATCGCCGGGGCAGGCGTCGATCTCGTCGAGGAACAGGAAACGGGCGGACATGGAGCGCAGGCCGACGGCGCTGTTCGCGCCGGTCATGACCAGCTGCCCGCCTGGGAACTCCTTCGATAGCTGGCGATTGCCGCTGTCCCGCGAGCGCGCCGGCGCGACCCGCTCCCGGATGGCGGGTGTTTCCTCCACCAAGGGGTCGATCCGCTGCTCTGAGAACCGCTTGGCCAGCTCAGTGGTGGGCTGGACCGCCAGCATCGGCCCTGGGGCGTGGTGGATGACATAGCCGATCCAGTTGTTGCCGCACTCGGTGCCGCCGACCTGGGCTCCTTTCATCAGCACGACCCGGCGTGCCGGATGGGTGGGCGACAGCACGTCCATAACCTCGCGCAAGTAGGGCGTGCGGCTGGTGCGCCAGGGACCGGGCTCGGCTGAGCCGCGGCTGCCCAGCATGCGCTGCTGGTCGGCCCAGTCCGAGACCAGCAGGGCCGGCTCCGGCGCCATGCCGGCGCGCCAGGCGGCAATGTGGACCTGCCCCGTTTCTGCGGACACCCCAGATAGGCTGAACGGCCTGAGAGGTGTCGATGGCACAGAGCAATAGACAGCGCCGGGTCTTTCCGGATGCGTTCAAGTTGGAGGCGGTGGGGGCCGTGCGCGGCGGCCGTTCGGTGTCGACGGTCGCGGCCGAGCTTGGCCTGCCGGACCGTCTGGTCCGCAGCTGGCTCCGCTGGGCCGAGGGCCGCACGGCGGCAGGGAGCGGCGGGCCGGTGCCGACGCCCCCCAAGCAGCCGGCGGCACCGGCCCGCCGCGTCGGCCCAAGCCCGGCCGATCAGGCGGCGGAGATCGGGCGGCTGCGGCGCGAACTTGATCGCGTCCGGATGGAGCGCGACATCTTAAAACAGGCGGCGCTCATCTTCGGCCAGGCGACGGGCCGGAGATGAGCTATGGCTTCATTCGCGACCACGTCGCCAACTACCCCATCGAGGTCATGTGCGAGGTGCTGGAGGTGAGCCGCAGCGGCTACTACGCCTGGGCCAGCCGACCGGAAAGCGCGCGGGCGGTCGAGGACCGCTCCGTGGCAGCCGAGATCCGCAGCGCGCACGAGGACAGTCGCGGCCGCTACGGCAGCCCGCGGGTGCATGCCGCCCTGCGCGCGCATGGCCGGCGGGTCGGCCGTAAGCGCGTGGCGCGCCTGATGCGCGCGATGGACCTGTCGGCGCGCCGCAAGCGCCGGTTCCGCCGCACCACTGACAGCCAGCATGCCTATCCCGTGGCGCCGAACCTGCTCGGGCGCGACTTCACGGCGGACGCGCCCAATCGGGTCTGGCTGGCCGATTTGACCTACATTCCTACCCGCGAGGGCTGGTTGTACCTGGCCGTGGTGCTCGATCTGTACTCGCGCCAAGTGGTCGGTTGCGCTATGGCCGAGCACCTCGGCCACGAACTCGCACTGGCCGCGCTCGACATGGCCATCGCTCGCCAACGTCCTGCCTCTGGTCTGACCCACCATTCGGACCGCGGCGTGCAACTTGGGCTCAAGAGGTCGTCGCAACACCAGCCTGCGCTGCTCTCAGCAACTCGTCAAATGCCTCTGCAGGCGTTCGCCATCCAAGCGTCTTGCGCGGCCTGCCGTTGAGCGTCGCGGCCACCGCGGCGAGAGCTGCCGCGCTGTGCGCACTCAGGTCAGTGCCCTTCGGGAAATACTGCCTCAGCAGCCCATTCGTGTTCTCGTTCGTCCCACGCTGCCATCGGCTGTGCGGATCGCAGAAATAGATCTGCACGCCAGTGGCGATCCGCAGCTGCGCGTGCTGGCTCAGCTCCGCACCCTGATCCCATGTCAAGGATTGGCGCAGCTGCTCGGGCAGCGTCCTGATCGCGCGCTTGATGGCGCCGCATACCGCCTCGGCGCCATGGCCCGCGAGGGCGGGCCCGTTCTTCAGCCGCTCACCTTCCCCGTGCCCCGGCATGCGCGGCAGATGGAGCAGCATCGTGAACCGCGTCGTGCGCTCCACCAGGGTGCCGATCGCCGAGCTGCCCAAACCCAGGATCAGGTCTCCCTCCCAGTGGCCCGGTACCGCCCGGTCGGCCACCTCCGCCGGGCGCTCGCTAATCATGATCTCGGGGGTGACATGCGACTTGCCCCGGCCGCGGCTACGCGCCCGCGGCACCCGGAGGGCCCGCCCGGTCCGCAGGCAGGCGGTCAGCTCGCGCCGCAGCGCCCCGCGCCCCTGTACGTACAGCGCCTGGTAGATCGCCTCGTGGCTGATGCGCATCGCCTCGTCACCAGGAAAGTCGAGCCGCAGCCGTCGAGCAATCTGCTCAGGGCTCCAGGCCTGGCCCCAGCGACGGTGCTGGCGCCGACCATGGCGCCGGCTTCTCCAGGGCACGACAGGCCCGCGAGCCGCGGACCCGCCAGGGCCAACAACCTCCCCGGCCAGCCGCTCCTGGACATACTTCCGCAATCGCGCGTTCACCGCCAGCTTGGCGGGCTTCGGCCGACGCGCCGCCCGCTCGGCATGCCATTGTGCCGTCGTGGCTCGGTACTCAAGGTTGCCGCTGCGTGTCGCGGCGTTGCGCCGCAGCTCACGCGAGATCGTCGACGCGTCCCGGCCCAACCGGCGGGCCGTCTCTCGTACCCCGCAGCCCTGCACCCGCAGCAACGCGATCTCCTCGCGCTCCGCAAACGACAGGTACCGCGCCGACGGCGGCTTTGACGATGGTGCAAGTATCTTCGGTGGCATGCCGCCCGCTTCCCGGAACCACCGGTAGCCTACCGGATGCAACACACCGGCGCCGCTCGCCGCTTCCTCACTCGACACACCCGCCGCAATGGCCGCCCAGAACCGTCGTCGGTTCTCGCGCTGAGCCACCCCCGGTCGGCCAGGCGACCGCTTCAACACAGGGCGTAGTGCCCGATCCGACCGTCGTCGCCTACTCATTGCAACCTCCTATGCCCTGGTGTTGCGACGACCTCTTGAATCCACCCAATTCGCAGCGCGTGAGTACCGCAAGCGACTGCAGCAGCACGGCATGCAGTGCTCGATGAGCCGCAAGGGGGATTGCTGGGACAATGCGCCGATGAAGAGCTTCTACGCCACGCTGAAAGGTGAGCTCGTCGAGCAGCGCGACTACCTGACGCGTGATGAGGCCCGAGCTGACGTGTTCCAGTACATTGAAGGCTGGTACAACAGGCGCCGCCTTCATTCTGCGTTGGGTTATCTCACCCCCGCGCAGGCAATAGCGAGGTTCCAAGCGGCTGCTTCAGCTGCGTAACACTGTCCGTGAAAGCGGCTCTTCCGCAGGAAGCGTGGTTGGTGCTGCCAGGTGCGCTGCGGGTAGCTGCGGCGCCGCCGGCCGGGCGATAATATCTGGGATGACGGACCTTCATCTCCTGCCAGG
>JAESGY010000274.1_pt1 | contig 32286 bp, 23 predicted proteins | sample 9269841 | NCBI WGS metagenome assembly JAESGY01 (sample SAMN17022865, study PRJNA683097) | algae metagenome | isolation source: Spirirestis rafaelensis WJT71-NPBG6 and co-occurring heterotrophs from... | place: USA: Pinto Wells, Joshua Tree National Park, Colorado Desert, CA | collected 2006-08-15
AAGCCGTCTCGGCGGCCCAAACTCGACCACAAGGGCCGAAAACCGAGCCTTCGACCGCGGTTGAGGACCCGGAAATTCCATATGCGATAGCCCTGGGCTCGCCCCGCCAGTATGGCTCAGGCGACGGCAGCGGCGGCGGCAGCGGCCACCGGCATGCGCCCGCCGCCCTCGACCGAGGCGCCGGCCGGTAGGGCGCGCCAATTGGCGCGATCCGCGAAGAGCGCCCGCAGCAGCTTGTTGTTCAGCGCATGGCCGGAGCGGTGGCCGCTGAAGCGGCCGCGAATCGGCGCCCCCGCCAGCGCCAGGTCGCCCACCACATCCAGCATCTTGTGCCGAACGAACTCATCCGGCCGGCGCAGCCCGCCCGGGTTCAGCACCGCCGGCCCGTCCACCACCACCGCATTCGCCAAGCTGCCGCCAAGCGCGAGGCCGGCGGCGCGCAGCCGCGCCACATCCTCGGCCAGGGTGAAGGTCCGCGCATCGGCGAGCCCGGCGCGGAAGACCTGCGGCGAGAGCCGGAGCGAGAGGGACTGCCGGCCGATGGCGGTGTTGGGGAAATCGATGGTCAGCGCGGCCTCGAACCGGTCGCTGCCGGTGGGAGAGAGCACCGCCCAGGCGGCGTTCGGACCCTCGCCCTCCTGCACCCGGACCGGGCGAAGCACCTCGATCGCCTCCGCCTGGCCGCTGCCGAAGCCGCCATGGGCGGTGAGGCCGACGCAGTCGATCAGGAAGACGAAGGGGGCGGCGGAGCCGTCCAGGATCGGCACTTCCGGCCCGTCCAGCTCGATCACTGCATCATCCACGCCGCAACCGGCCAGCGCGGCCATGACATGCTCGACCGTGCCGATGCGGTGCTGCGGTGCATCCGGCGCGGCCAGCACGGTGCAGAGGCGGGTATCGACCACATGGTCGAAGATCGCCGGGATCTCGAGCCCGAGATCGGTGCGGCGGAAGCGGATGCCGGTGCCGGCGGCGGCAGGGCGCAGGGTGAGCGCCACGCGACGGCCGCTGTGCAGGCCGATGCCGACGCAGCCGATGGCGGCCTTCAGCGTCCGGCGGCGACCCGTCTCAAGCGCGATGTAACCGTCCATGCCTGCCTCTGCGAATCTCGGGTCCATGCCTTCCGGCAGGAGTCCCAGCGCATAAGTGCCAGCGTATTCGCGGCGCGGCGAATAAAGCCTTGTTTCCTCATATTACGCTGCAAGGCTTTGATTTTAGGCACTTTTGGCGCCGCACAATATGACCGGACCATGGCCTTTCTGACGCGGCATGAAAAAGCCGCCGCGGTTGCGCGCGGCGGCTGCATGGCCAGGAAGGCGGCCGGGATCAGTTCGACTGGCGGCGCAGGAAGGTCGGGATGTCGAGGCCCATGTCATCCTGCTGCGGGGCACGCGGCGCCGCCGGGCGGGCGGCCGGCGCCTCCGGCACCAGCTGCTGGGCGACCGGCGCCGGGGCCGGCTCCGGCAGTGTCCGCCGCATCAGCCCGCCGCCAGTGACATTGCGGAACAGGTTGCGGAAGGCACCGCCAGTGGAGGCCGGCGCCGACGGCACGGGCCGCGCCTCGGCCGGGCCGACCACCGGCGCAGGGCGCCGCGTCGGCTCCGAACTGGGGGAGGGGGCCGGGGTCATCACCACCGGGGCGGCGGCGACCTGCGGCTCCTCGACCGGGACCGGCACCGGGCCGACCACCTGCGGGGCCGGCTCGGTGACCGGCATCGGGCCGGCATTCACGGCGGGGCGGAGGAAGGAGCCGGGGATGTTCACCGCGCGGCCCTGTGGACGGCCCGGCTGCGGGGCCGGCGCCTGGGCGACGGTGGGACGGCCCGTGGCGCCGGCGGTGCGGCCGCCGGGGACCACGGTCAGCCCCTCCGGCTTCGCCCCGGCGACGGGCTGCGGCACTACCGCATCGATGCCGGTGGCGACGACGGAGACGCGCAACCGGCCATTCAGGTCTTCCTCGACCGAGGAGCCGAAGATGATGTTGGCGTCCTCGTCCACTTCCTTGCGGATGCGGTTCGCGGCCTCGTCGACCTCGAACAGGGTCATGTCGTAGCCGCCGGTGATGTTGATCAGCACGCCGCGGGCGCCACGCAGGGAGGCATCGTCGAGCAGCGGGTTGCTGATCGCCTTCTCGGCCGCCTTCACCGCGCGGTCGTCGCCCTCGGCCTCGCCGGTGCCCATCATCGCCTTGCCCATCTCCGCCATGACGGTGCGGATATCGGCGAAGTCGAGATTCACCAGGCCCGGCTTGATCATCAGGTCGGTCACGCCGCGCACGCCGTCATAGAGGACGGCATCGGCCATCTTGAAGGCCTCGGCGAAGGTCGTGCGCTCATTCGCCATCCTGAACAGGTTCTGGTTCGGGATGACGATCAGCGTGTCGACATGCTGCTGCAACTCCTCGATGCCCATATCGGCGCCGCGCTTGCGCTTCGGCCCCTCGAAGTCGAAGGGCTTGGTCACCACGCCGACCGTCAGCACGCCCCGCTCGCGCGCCATCCGGGCGATCACCGGCGCCGCGCCGGTGCCGGTGCCGCCGCCCATGCCGGCGGTGACGAAGACCATGTGGCAGCCATCGAGGTGCTTCGCCAGCTCCTCGGTCGCTTCCTCCGCCGCCGCGCGGCCGATCTCCGGCTTCGCGCCGGCGCCGAGCCCCTGGGTCAGGTGCGGGCCGAGCTGCACGCGGCGCTCCGCCTTGCTGTGCATGAGCGACTGCGCGTCGGTGTTCGCCACCACGAACTCCACGCCCTCCAGGCCCATGGCGATCATGTTGTTGACCGCGTTGGTGCCGCCGCCGCCGACACCGATGACGGTGATGCGCGGGCTGAAATCCGTGTGTTGGGCCACGGGCAGGGTGAGGTTGAGCGTCATGCGGGCATCTCCTCAGGCGTTCCTAGCGGCGTGAAGCGATTCGTGTCCTGTTAACGAAACCGTGAGTAGAATTTCATCCACAGGAATTTTCAGGCAGGTGTGTCCTGAATCCGTCATCAGGCGCGATCCCGGAGCCAATTGACGATGCGGCGGAACAGGCCCGGCGGGCGGTCGAGGCCGGGCAGAAGGTCGATCAGCGGCCGGCCTTCGCCGGCGCACCAGGTGAGCAGGCCGAGCGGCGCGGCGAAGGCGGGGCCCTGTGCCGTCTCCGGCAGGCCGCGCACCGGATGCGGCCGGCCGCAGCGCACCTGGCGGTCCAGCACGCGGGCCGCGAGCTCCCGCGCGCCGACCAGCTGGCTGGCGCCGCCAGTCAGCACCACGCGGCGGCCCATCTCCTGGCTGAGGCCGGCCGCGTCGAGCCGGTCCTTGATCAGCTCGAAGGTCTCTTCCAGCCGCGGCCGGATGATGCCGACCACCATCGCCCGCGGGATGCGGGCGATCTGGTCGTCCTCCTCCCCCACCAGCGGCACGGGCAGCCATTCCTTCTCGTCCTCCGGCGCGCCGAGCACGCCGCCATGCAGCGTCTTCAGCCGCTCGGCATGCGCGACCGGCGTGGAGAGAAGCCGCGCCAGGTCATTCGTCACATGCCAGCCGCCGACCGGGAGCTGCGCTGTGTGCAGCAGGTGGCCTTCCGCGAAGACGGCGAAGGAGGTGGTGCCGCCGCCCATGTCGATGACCGTGGCGCCGAGCTGCTTCTCATCCTCCACCAGCGTGGCGAGGCCGGCGGCGAAGGGGGCGGAGACCAGCTCCTCCACCTCCAGGTCGCAGCGCAGCAGGCAGGCGCCGAGATTGCGCAGCGCGGCCTGGGCCGCATCCACCAGGTGCAGCCGCGCGATGAGCTGGTCGCAGATCATCCCGCGCGGATCATTGGCGCCCGGCGTCGCATCCACGGTGAAGCCGAGCGGGAAGGCATGCACCGTCTCCCGCCCGTCCTCCGCGCTGCGCCGGCGCCCCTCATTCAGGATGGCGCGCAGATCGGCCTCGGTCGCCGCGCGGCCATTGATCGGCCACTGGATGTTCTGGTGACGCGACTCGGGCTGGCCGCAGGAGAGGTTGACCACCACGCTCTTCAGCTGGGTGTCGGCCATGTCCTCGGCCTGGCCGACCGCGGCGCGGATGGCCCGCTCGGCCTCCTCCAGGTCGATGATGCTGCCGCCCTTGACGCCGCGCGCCCGCTGCCAGCCGAAGCCGAGGGCGCGCGGCTCGCCGTCATTCTCGATGCGGGCGATGATGCAGACGATCTTGGTGGTGCCGATATCGAGCACGCCGAAGACGCCGGGCTTGGCGCCGCGGCGGCGGCGCGACGGCGCGGGCGGGTCGATGGCGGGCGGCAGGCGGGCAAGCTGGTTCATCCGCGTCCGCTCCTTCCGCGCTGGGCGGCGGGCGCCTGCGGTTCTGCCGGCTGCTGCCCGGGCGGCAGGCGCAGCACCAGCTTGTCCGGCAGGCGGAGGTCGATCGCCACCAGCGGCCGGTCGAGCAGCCCCTGGGCCTTCTGCAATTCGGCCAGGCGGGTGATCGCCGCCGGCTCCTGCCCCTCCGGCAGCAGCACATCGGCGCCGTTGCGCAGCCTGAGATTCCAGCGCCGCTCGGAGACGCGGACCAGGGCGTGCACGCGCTCCTGCACCTCCGGCGCGCCGCGCAGCGCATCCACCATCGGTGCCGCGGCGCGGTCGGCGCCAGGGCCAACGACGAGGGGCAGGCGGCCGAAGGCGCCGACATTCTCGGTCGCCACCACCTTGCCCTCACGGTCAATGACCGAGAATTTCCCCTCACGCTGCCAGATGGCGAAGGGCTGGCGTTCCTGCAGCCGGACGCGGATGCTGCCGGGCAGCTGGCGCTCGACATGCGCGCGCTCCACCCAGGCAATCAGCTCCAGCCGCTCCTTCGCCTCATGCGGGTCGAAGGCGAGGATGGGGTCGCCGCGGCGTACCGCCAGCGCCTCCCGCACCAGCTCGGGCGGGGTGTTGTGGATGCCCTCGAGCGTGACTTCCTTCACTTGCAGCCCGCCGCTCGCGGCAATTTCCGCCGCGCCGTCCCAGAGGGCGGCGAGGCGGCCATAGGGATCGGCCGCCATCACGGCGAGGCCCGCCGCGACGAGGGCGCCGGCACCGAGCAGGCCGAGGCCGGCCGGGCGCAGCAGGCTGCGCCGGCGGCGCAGCCAGAGCCGCAGCGAGGAGGGCCGCTGCGGCGCGCTGCTGACGGTGGCGCGGCTGCGGCCGCCGCCATCGCGCCGGGTACGACTCGGGCTAGGGGCCATGGCGGGCCTGCTCCACCATCCAGGCGCAGAGCGCGGGAAAGGGGATGCCGACATGCGCGGCCTGTTCCGGCACCAGCGAGGTCGCGGTCATGCCGGGCTGGGTATTGACCTCCAGCAGATAGAGTCGGCCGGGCTCGCCGGCCGTGTCGTCGTAGCGGAAATCGGCGCGGGAGACGCCGCGGCAGCCGAGGGCGCGATGCGCCGCGACCGCGGCCGCCATCGCCGCGGCGGTCGCCCGCGGGTCGATCTGCGCCGGGATCACGTGGCGGCTGCCGCCATCGGCGTATTTCGCCTCGTAATCGTAGAATTGGAGATGCGTGGCGATCTCGGTCACCGCCAGGGCACGGTCGCCCATCACGGCCACGGTCAGCTCGCGGCCGGGAATGAAGGGTTCCACCATGATATGCGGGCCGAAGTGCCATTCGCGGGCGATCGTCGCGCGCCGGTTGTCGCCCTCCCGCAGGATGGTCACGCCGACCGAGGAGCCCTCATTCGGCGGCTTCACCACGAAGGGGCGCGGCATGGGATCGGCCGCCTCCAACTCCTCCGGCGTGACCAGTCTGTGCTCCGCCAGCGGCAGGCCGGCGGCGGCGAGCAGCGCCTTGGCCGCCGGCTTGTCCATGGCGATGGCGGAGGCACGGACGCCTGAACCGGTGTACGGCAGCCCCAGCCAGTCCAGCACGCCCTGGATGCAGCCATCCTCGCCGAACCGGCCATGCAGGGTGTTGAAGACGACATCCGGCTTCGCCGCCTGCAGGGCCGCGATGATGGCGGCGAGGTCGGCGCCGACCTCGATCGGCGCCACCTCGAAGCCTGCCTCGCGCAGGGCGGCGATGCATTGCGTGCCGGAGGAGAGGCTGACCTCCCGCTCCGCCGAGATGCCGCCATAGAGGACCGCGACGCGGGTCATTCTTCCGCTCCGATGACCGAAGGGCCGGATGGCCCGGAGGTCTGAGTCGGAGCGGCCGGCCGTGCCTCCCCGATGCGCCTGATTTCCCATTCGAGCGCCACGCCCGACTGCGCCAGCACGCGGGCGCGGACCTCCTCGCCCAGGCCCTCCAGCTCGGTAGCCGTCGCGCCACCGGTATTGAGCAGGAAGTTGCAGTGCTTCTCTGAGACCTGCGCGGCGCCGCGCATGAGGCCGCGGCAGCCGGCGGCGTCGATCAGTTCCCAGGCCTTGCGGCCGGGCGGGTTCTTGAAGGTGGAGCCGCCGGTGCGGGCGCGCACGGGCTGCGTCGCCTCGCGCGCCGCCCGGATTTCCTCCATGCGGGCGGCGATCTGCGCGGCATCGCCCGATCGCGCATGGAAGCGCGCGCGGGTGACGACGGCGCGGGGCGGCAGCGTCGCATGGCGGTAGGCGAAGGCGAAATCGGCGGCGGGCAGCCGGCGGATGCCCGCCGCGGTCGCCACCTCCGCCCAGTCCAGCACGTCCTTCACCTCGGCCCCATAGGCGCCCGCATTCATGGCGACCGCGCCGCCGATGCTGCCCGGGATGCCGGAGAGGAACTCGAGCCCCGCGAGCCCCGCCGCTGCGGCGTGCTGCGCGACGGTCACGTCCAAGGCCGCGGCGCCGGCGATCAGGCCGTCCGTCTCGACCACCATCTGACCGAAGGCGCCGCCGAGGCGCAGCACCACGCCCGGCAGGCCGCCATCGCGGATGATGAGGTTGGAGGCGGCGCCGAGCACCGTCAGCGGCATGCCACCCGGCAGGCCTGCCAGCAGCGCCACCAGGTCCTGCTCATCCGCCGGCCGCACCAGCCATTCCGCCGGCCCGCCGACGCGGAACCAGGTGAAGGGCGCGAGCGGCGCCCCAGCCTGGACGCGGCCGCGGAGGATGGGAATGGCGCGGTCCGTCATGGTCGTGCGGCTGCTCATGCGCGCCTCGCCGCGGCGAGGCGCCCACCCGGCTGCAGCGCGGTCAGCTGGTCCGGCAGGGCGTGCGCCCAGTTGGTGATGCTGCCGGCGCCGAGGCAGACCACGTAGTCGCCCGGCTTGGCGATGGCGTTCACCATCTCGGCCAGCGAATCGGGGCCCGGCAGCGGCACCACGCTGCGATGGCCGCGGGCGCGCAGGCCCTCCACCAGCGAATCCTTGTCCATGCCCTCGATCGGCGCCTCACCCGCGGCATAGACATCGGCGACGATGACCGTGCCGGCATCGTTCATGCAGGTGCAGAAATCCTCGAAGAGGGCAGCGAGGCGGGAATAGCGGTGCGGCTGCACCACCGCGATCACATCCCGCGCGCCAGCCTGGCGCGCCGCCTTCAGCACCGCCGCGATCTCGACGGGGTGGTGGCCGTAATCGTCGATCACCTGGATGCCGCCAGCCTCGCCCACGCGGGTGAAGCGCCGCTTCACGCCCTTGAAGCCGGCAAGGGCGCTGCGGATGGTCTCCTCGTCGATGTCCATCTCGACACCAACGGCGATGGCCGCCAAGGCGTTCTGCACATTGTGCTGGCCGAGCATGGGCAGGCGCATCGGCTTCATGGTGCGCAGGCGGCCGGTCAGGCGATCCTGCACCGAGACGGTGAAGGTCGCGCCCATGCGGTCGGTCAGCAGCTTCTCCGCCCGCACATCGGCCTGCGGCGAGAAGCCGTAGGTCACGATGCGGCGGTCGAGCTTCGGAATCATGGCCTGCACCTCGGGGTGGTCGAGGCACAGAACAGCGAAACCATAGAACGGAATATTGCTGACGAACTGGGCGTAGCCCTCTTTCATCGCCTCCGCCGTGCCCCAGTGGTCCAGATGCTCGGCATCCATGTTGGTGACGATGGTGACCACGCTCGGCAGGCGGAGGAAGGAGCCGTCGCTCTCGTCCGCCTCCACGACCATCCACTCGCCCTCGCCGAGGCGGGTATTGGTGCCGTAGGCGTTGACGATGCCGCCATTGATGACGGTCGGGTCGATCTTCGCGGCTTCCAGCACGCAGGCCACCAGGCTGGTGGTGGTGGTCTTGCCATGGGTGCCGCCGACCGCGATGGACCATTTCAGGCGCATCAGCTCGGCCAGCATCTCGGCCCGGCGCACCACCGGGATCAGCCGGGCGCGGGCCGCCTGGACCTCGGGATTGTCCTTCTTCACCGCCGTCGAGACGACGACGACCTGCGCGGTGCCGAGATTCTCGGCCTCATGGCCGATGGCGACCGGGATGCCGGCCTCGCGCAGGCGGGCGACATTGTAGCCTTCCGCGATGTCGCTGCCCTGCACCTGATAGCCGAGATTGTGCAGGACCTCTGCGATGCCGGACATGCCGATGCCGCCGATGCCGACGAAATGGATGGGACCGATGGTGAGGGGCAGGGCGCGCATTCAGGGGGAATCCTGCCGGGCCTTCGCCCGTACGAGGGAGAGAACGAGATCGGCGAGGCGCCGCGCTGCCTCCGGCTGGGCGAGCTTCGCGGCAGAGGCGGCGGCACGGGCCAGGCCGTGGTGATCGCCCAGCAGCGTGGCCAGCTGGGCGGAGAGCGCGGCCGGGGTGAGCGCCGCCTGCGGCATCACGGTGGCGGCGCCGGCCTCGGCCAACGCCCGGGCATTGGCCGCCTGGTGGTCGTCGATGGCGTGCGGCAGCGGCACCAGGATGGAAGGGCGCCCGGCGCAGGCGAGTTCCGCGACCGTGCCGGCGCCCGCGCGCGCCACCACCAGATGCGCGCCCGAAAGCCGTCCGGCGACATCGGGAAAGAAGGCGGAGAGCTCGGCCGGCACGCCGGCGGCCGCATAGGCTTCCCGCACCCGGTTCAGGTCTTCCGGCCGGCATTGCTGCGCAACCAGCAGCCGGGCGCGCAGCGCCTCCGGCAGGGCGGCGACCGCCTCCGGCACCACATCGGCGAAGATCCGTGCGCCGAGCGAACCGCCGAGCACCAGCAGGCGCAGCGCGCCATCGGTGCCCGGATAGCCGCCGCCGGCAAGCGCCGCGAGGGCCGGGCGCACCGGGTTGCCCACCACCTCGATCCGCGCGCCCTTCGGCACGCCGGCAGTTGCGGCATGGGAGAGGGCGAGCAGGTCGGCGCGCGGCGCGATCAGCCGGTTGGCGCGGCCGAGCACCGCGTTCTGCTCGTGCAGCACGGTGACGGGGCGGGCGCCGAACATGGTGAGCGCGGCGAGCAGGGGAGGGACGCTGGGATAGCCGCCGAAGCCGACCACGGCGGCGGCGTGCAACCGCTGCAGCAACCCCCGCGCCTGCAGCGTGCCGGCGGCGAGCGCCATGGCGCCCTTGGCCGCCCGCAGGGCGCCGCGGCCCGAAAGCCCCGAGCCCTTCAGCACGAAGCGCTCGGCATTGGCGAAGGCCGGGCTGTTGAAGGCGGAGGACCGCGCATCGGTCATCAGCGCAATGCGCTCGCCGCGTGCCAGCAGTTCGGCGGCCAGCGCCTCGGCGGGGAAGAGATGCCCGCCCGTGCCGCCTGCGGCGATGACGATGGGATCCACGGCAGGCCCTCTCATTCCCGCCCCTCCAGCCGCGGCCCGCGCTTGCGGGTCAGCGCCAGCAGCATCCCCATGCCGAGCGCGATCGCCAGCACCGAGGAGCCGCCATAGGAGACGAAGGGCAGGGTCATGCCCTTGGTCGGGATCAGGTGCAGGGTGGAGGCCATGTTGACGAAGGCCTGCAGCCCGAACTGCGCCAGCAGGCCGGTCGCGGCCAGCACGACGAACATGTCGCTCTCGGCCATCAGGCGCCACAGTCCGCGCACCACGACGAAGCCGAAGAGCAGCAGGATGACGGCGCAGACGATGAAGCCGAACTCCTCCCCCGCCACGGCGAAGACGAAGTCCGCATGCGCGTCCGGGATCATGTTCTTGACGCGCCCCTCGCCCGGGCCGCGGCCGAACAGCCCGCCATGGCCGAAGGCTTCCATGGACTTGGTGATCTGGAAGGTGTCGCCCGCCGCGGGGTCGAGAAAGCGGTCCACCCGGCTGCGGACGTGGGGGAGGATGAAATAGGCGCTGATCGCCAGCGCCACGCCGCCCGCGGCGCAGACGCCCACCAGCACCAGGTTCAGCCCGGCGACGAAGAACTGCGCCAGGAAGACCGAGACCACCACCATCAGCATGCCGAAATCCGGCTGGGACTTCAGCACCACCGTGACCACCGCCAGGAACAGCAGGGCGAGGGCCGGCCAGAGCGTGCGGCCATGCAGGATGCCCCAGTCCCGCGGCTTGCCGGCCGCCAGCCGGGCCGCGGCCGCATCCTTGCCGAGCGCCAGGAGCCAGGCCGTGACCACGGCGAAGCAGGGTTTCAGGAACTCGGAAGGCTGCATGGTCCCGAGCAGCGGGATGTTCAGCCAGCGCCGCGCGCCCTTGGTCTCGAAGCCGATCACCAGCGTCGCCGCCGTCAGCGCCAGGGCGCCGAGGCAGCCCAGCAGGGCGAAGCGCCGCACGCCCTTCGGCGAGAGCATCGAGACGATGACCATCAGCGAGGCGGCGAGGCCGAGGAACACCACCTGCTTCGCCAGCAGCAGGCTGCGCGCCGCGCTGCCGATGACGCGCTCGGCGACCGCCGGGGAGGCGGCGAGCATCATCACGTAGCCGAAGCCGATCAGCGCCAGCAGCGCGGCCAGTGTCCAGCGGTCGATGGTCCACCACCAGCGGCCCAGGACGGAATTGTCGGCGCGGCTGATGGCCATCAGGCGGCCCTCCCTGCGGTGCGGGCGGCGAGCGCGGCGACGAGCTGGCGGAAACGGTCGCCCCGCTGGTCGTAGCCGGTGAACTGGTCCCAGGAGGCACAGGCCGGCGAGAGCAGCACCACCGGCGCCGCGCCGGCGAAGGCCACTGCCGCGGCCGCCGGCAGCGCGGCATCCAGCGTCCCCGCCATGTCGCAGGGCACGCCATGGGCGGACAGGGTCTCGGCCAGGATCGGGGCGTCGCGCCCGATCAGCACGGCGCGGGCGATGCGGGGGAAGAACGGGGCGAGGCTCTCGATCCCGCCTTCCTTCGCCGTCCCGCCGGCGATCCAGACAACGCGGTCGTAGCTCGCCAGCGCGCGCGCGGCGCTGTCGGCATTGGTGGCCTTGCTGTCGTTGACGAAGCGGACACCCCGGATCTCGCCTACGCTCTCCTGTCGGTGCGGCAGGCCCGGGTAGCTACGCAGCGCCTCCGCGATCGTGGCGCGCGAAAGGCCGAGATCGAGCGCGACCGCCGTGGCCGCGGCGGCGTTCTGGGCATTGTGGCTGCCGGGCAGCGCCGGTGCCTCGCGCAGGTCGAGCAGCACGCCGTCCCCGTCGCGCAGCAGGCTGCCCTCGGCCCAGATCCCGCCGGGCTGCTGGGCCTCACCGGAGATCGGCACGAGTCGTCCCGTCACGGCGCCGCGCATCGCGCGGCTTTCCGCGTCATCCATGCAGAGCACGGCAAGGTCGGAGGGCTGTTGACCGGCGAAGATCCGCTGCTTCGCCGCGGCATAGCCGGCCATGGTGCCATGCCGGTCCAGATGGTCCGCTGACAGGTTCAGCATGACGGCACCATTGAAGCGAATCGAATCGACGCGCTCTAAACTATAAGACGACATTTCTAGGGTGTATACGGCATTCCCTCCCAACATCTTGAGGGACAGCGCCGCCGGCCCGAGATTGCCGCCGACCTCGGAGGTGACCTTCCCCTGCGTCAGCATGTGGTGCAGCAGCGCCGTGGTGGTGGACTTGCCGTTGGTGCCGGTGATGCCGAGGAAGCGTGCGGAGGAACCCGCCGCCCGCACCGCGCGGTAGAGATACTCGACATCGCAGAGAATCGGCCGGCCCGCCGCGCGCGCCGCCAACGCCGCAGGATGCGGTTTCGGCAGCAGATGCGGGATGCCGGGGGAGAGCAGCAGCGCATCCCAGCGGAAGGCGCCCTCCGCCGGATTGGCGACCGCGAGTCCGGCCGCCTCGGCCGCCGCGCGGCCTTCCGGCCTGTCATCCCAGCAGGTGACCTCGGCGCCCCATTCGGCCAGCCGCTGCGCGGCGGGCAGCCCCGCCTTGCCGAGGCCGACCAGGGCAATGCGTTCGCCGGTGAAAGGCTTGAATGCGCTCATCGAATCTTCAGTGTGGAGAGCCCGACGAGCGCCAGGACCATTGCGATGATCCAGAACCGGATCACGATGGTCGGCTCCGCCCAACCCTTCTTCTCGAAATGGTGGTGCAGCGGCGCCATGAGGAACACACGACGCCCGGTCCGCTTGTACCAGAAGACCTGGATGATGACGCTGACAGTTTCGACGACGAAGAGTCCACCGACGATCGCCAGCACAATCTCATGCTTCGTTGCCACGGCCACTGCGCCGAGCGCGCCGCCAAGGGCGAGCGATCCGGTGTCGCCCATGAAGACCGCGGCCGGCGGCGCGTTGAACCAGAGGAAGCCGAGGCCCGCGCCGATCAGCGCCGAGCAGAAGACGGCAAGTTCGTTCGCGCCCGGTACCGCATGCAGTTGCAGGTAATCCGCCAGCACGCGGTTGCCGACCAGATAGGCGATGAGGGCGAAGACGCCCGCCGCGATCATCGCCGGGACGATGGCCAGGCCATCCAGCCCGTCCGTCAGGTTCACGGCGTTGGAGGCGCCCATCATCACCAGCGTCCCAAAGAGCGGGAACAGCAGGCCCAGTGGGACGAGCACTTCCTTGAAGAGCGGGATGGAGAGGCCGCCGGCAATGGCCGGCGGGTGCAGCCACCAGATCCAGGCGGCACCGATGAGGCCGACGCCGCCCTGCACCAGCAGCTTCATCCGGCCGGAGACGCCCTTGGTATTGCGCTTGGTCACCTTCAGCCAGTCATCGGCGAAGCCGAGCAGGCCATAGGTCACGGTCACCACCAGCACCGCCCAGACGAGGCCGCTGCGCAGATCGGCCCAGAGCAGGGTCGCCAGGACCAGCGCCAGCAGGATCAGCACGCCACCCATGGTGGGCGTGCCCTTCTTGGTGACGAGGTGGCTTTGCGGCCCGTCCTCGCGGATCGGCTGGCCGCCGCGCTGGAAGCCGCGCAGCCAATGGATGACGGCAGGTCCGAGGACGAGAGAGAAGACCAGCGCGGTCAGGCAGGCCGCGCCGGCACGGAAGGTGGTGTAACGCACCAGGTTGAAGAGGGCGAATTCCTCTGCATAGGGTGCTAGGAAATTGAAGATCACGAAATCGACTCCGTCAGCGCCCGAACCACCAGCGCCATACGGCTGCCCAGCGCGCCCTTGACCAGCACCACGTCGCCCGGACGCAGCGCATCCATCACCAGCGGCGCGAGCGCGGCGCTGTCCGCCGCATGCGCGCCGCGCTTCCCGGCCGGCAGCAGCGCGTAGAGCCGCGCCATCTCCGGTCCGCAGCAGAAAACGAGGTCCGCCTTCGCCGCCTCGGGCGCCAGGCCCGCATGCAGCGCGGCGGAGAACTCGCCCAGTTCGCGCATGTCCCCCAGCACCGCGATGCGGCGCGTGCCGGGCCGCAGCGCGAGGGTCTGCAGCGCCGCCCGCATGGCCGGGGGGGCGGCGTTGTAGCTCTCGTCGATCAGCAGGGCGGTGCCGCCCGTGACCGCGATTTCCCGCGGGGCGCCGCGGCCGGCCCCCGGCGCATAGGCCGCGAGCGCCGGCGCGGCGCGGGCGGCATCTAGTCCGAGCGCCTCGACCAGCGCCAATGCGCAGCAGGCATTGGCGGCATGATGCAGGCCCATGGCCGGCATGGCGACATCCACCATGCGGCCCAGGACCGAGATGACCGCCCGGGTTCGGCCATCGCGCAGGATGCCGGCCTCGAGCAGCCGCACCTCGGCGGCCGGGTCGCGGCCGAAGCCGATGATCCGGCCGGCCCCGGCTGATTTCGCAATGGCGACGAGGCGCGGGAAGAATTCCGAATCGCGCGGCAGCACGGCGACGCCGCCCGGCACGAGTCCGCCGGCAATGCTGCCCTTCTCCTCCGCCACCGCCTCCAGGCTGCCCATATGGCCGATATGCGCCTCGCCAATCGTCGTGACGGCGACGGCATGCGGCCGGGCGAGGCGGGCGAGCGGCAGGATCTCGCCCGGATTGTTCATGCCGATCTCGATGACGGCGAAGGCCGAGCCGGCGGGCATGCGGGCGAGGGTCAGCGGCACGCCCCAGTGGTTGTTGTAGGAGGCGACGGCGGCATGCGTCGGGCCGAGCGCGCCGAGCAGCAGCCGGAGCATCTCCTTGGTGCCGGTCTTGCCGACGCTGCCGGTGACGGCGGCGATCCTGCCGGCGCAGCGCGCACGGCCGGCGGCGCCGAGGGCGCGCAGCCCCTCCAGCGTGTCCGCCACGCGCAGCAGCGGCGCCTTCGCGGCGACGCCCGGCGGGTCCCGGTCCACCATGACGGCGGCGGCGCCCTTCGCCAGCGCCTCCGCGACGAAGTCATGGCCGTCGCGCGCATCGCGCAGCGCGACGAAGAGATCGCCCGGCGCGAGGCTTCGCGTATCGATCGAGACGCCGGTGACGGCAGCCTCGGTCGCCAGGGTGCCGCCAGTGGCGGCGCGCAGGGAATCGGCGGTCCAGAGGGTCATGCCGCGCCCCCTACCAGTTCCCGCACCACCGCTGCATCATCGAAGGGCGTGGTCACGCCCCGGATGGTCTGGCCGCTCTCATGCCCCTTGCCGGCCACCGCCAGCACGTCGCCGGGGCCGAGCGCGGCGAGCGCCGCTGCGATGGCGGCGCGCCGCTCGCCTGCATCGATCCCGCCCGGGCAGCCCGCGAGCACCGCGGCGCGGATCGCCGCCGGGTCCTCCGAGCGCGGGTTGTCGTCGGTCACCCAGGCGCGGTCGGCATGCGTAGCGCAGGCCGCGCCCATCAGCGGGCGCTTGCCCGGGTCCCGGTCGCCGCCGGCGCCGAAGACCACATGCAGCGTCGCGCCGGGCCCGACATGCGGGCGCAGCGCGGCCAGCAGCCGCTCCAGCGCATCCGGGGTATGGGCGTAGTCCACATAGACCGCGGCGCCGTTCGCCAGCCGCGCCGCCAGTTCCATCCGGCCACGCACGCCGGCGAGGCACGGCAGCAGGGCGAGGGCGCGCGCCGCCGGCATCCCCGCGGCGACGGCGAGCGCGCAGGCCATCAGCGCATTGTCCGCCTGGAAGCGGCCGGGCAGGGCGAGTCGCAGCGCATGGCGGGCCCCGAAGGCATCCAGTTCCAGCACCTGGCCGTCGGGCAGCGGCCGCTGGGCCAGCAGCCGCAGGTCGCCGCCGGCCTCGCCGACGGTCAGCAGCCTGAGGCCGCGGCGCGCGGCGATGGCGCGGAGGGCGGCGAGAGTCTCCGCCTCCATGTCGGAGTTCGCGACGGCGGCGGCATCCTGCGGCAGCAGCGTGTCGAAGAGCCGCAGCTTGGCGGCGCGATAGGCCGCCATGCTGCCATGGTAGTCCAGATGGTCGCGCGTCAGGTTGGTGAAGCCGGCGGCGGTGAGCCGCACGCCGTCCAGGCGTCGCTGCTCTATGCCGTGCGAGGAAGCCTCCATCGCGGCATGGCCGAAGCCGGCGCGGGCCAGCGCGCCGAGCTGGGCCTGCAGCGCGACCGGGTCCGGCGTGGTCAGGGACGGCCCGGGCGGAAAGCCCTCGGCGATCAGACCGAGCGTGCCGAGCGAGGCGGCTTTCGCCCCGTCCAGCGTCCAGAGCTGGCGGAGGAAATCGACCGTGCTGGTCTTGCCGTTGGTGCCGGTGACGGCGACCACCGTCGCGGGCTGCGCCCCTTCCAGCGCCGCCGCCAGCAGGGCGAGCGCCCGGCGCGGATCGGCGGCGGTGACCAGCGGGCGGGTGGGAACGCCGTCAGGCCAGGCGGTGCCCTCCGGCGCCAGTACCGCGGCAGCGCCCTGCGCCACCGCCTGGCCGATGAAGGCGCGGCCATCGGCGCGCGCACCCGGCAGGGCAGCGAACAGGAAGCCGGGCCGCACCGCCCGGCTGTCCGCGGTCAGCCCCGCGATCGCCGGCCCATCAGCCGGCGGCAGCCCGACATGACGGAGGAGCTCATCGAGGTGCAAGGCCGGCCTCGTCCATCGCGGCCGGGACGGCGGCGAGTCGGACCGGGACGGGCGCCGTGATGGGGACGTCCGTCCGGCGGATCGCCGGGGGCTGCAGCCCGGCCGGCGGCACCGGCACGGGCTGGAGCGGGGAGGCAGGCGTGTTCACCGCCGGGGTGTTGGCGCGGGGTGCGGCGGGCGGCGCACCCGGGGCGGCGGCGGGCGGCCGGGCCGCGGAGGGCGGGCGGCCGGGCTGCATCGGGATGGCGATGGTCTGCTGGATCTGCGGCGCGCGCTCCGTCTCCGGCACCATGCCGAGGATGGGCGCGACCCGCGCGATCACGCTGCCGGCCGCCGGCGCCGCCACCCAGCCCGCCGTCGCATAGCCATGGCTGCGGGCGTTCGGCTTCGGCTCGTCCACCATGACGTAGATGGCGTAGCGCGGCGCATTCATCGGGAAGGCGCCGACGAAGGCGGCGATGCGCTTGTTCTCCAGATAGCCGCCGCGCGGCCCGGTCTTCTGCGCCGTGCCGGTCTTGCCGCCGACGAAGTAGCCCGGCACCTCGGCGCCCTTGCCCGAGCCGTCGGTGACGACCAGGCGCATCAGCCGGCGCATGGTGTCCGAGGTCTTCTCGGAGATCACCCGGGTGCCCTCGCGCTCCGTGCCCTGGGGCTGGGCCACCAGAGTCGGCTGGCGCAGGATGCCGCCATTGGCCAGCGTCGCCACGCCATTCGCCACATGCAGCGGCGTGACGGAGATGCCGTGGCCGAAGCCGATGGTCATGGTGCTGATGTCGCGCCAGTCCTTCGGGCCGGGCGCCAGCGGCCGGGCGGTCTCCGGCAGTTCCACCTGCAGCCGGTTCAGCATGCCCATCCGGGCCATGAATTCGCGGTGCCGCTGCGGCCCCACCGTCATCGCCATATGGGCGGTGCCGATGTTTGAGGAATAGGCCATGATCTCGGGCACCGCGAGCCAGCGGTTCTTGCCCTTGAAGTCGTCGATCTGGAACCGCCCGTAGCGGATGGGGCGGGAGGCATCGAAGCCGCTCCAGACATTCACCGTGCCAAGGTCGAGCGCCATGGCCGCGGTCAGCAGCTTGAAGGTCGAGCCCGGCTCGTAGACGCCGACCGTCGCGCGGTTGAAGCGCGGGTCCTGGTCCTGCTTCGGGGCCTGCGGCGCGGGGGCCGGGGCGCGGGCGGCCACCATGCGGACTGCGGCATCGCCGGCCGGCGCCTCGGCACGCTTCTGCAGTCCGCCGGGATCGGAGGCGTCGTAATCCGGCAGGCTGACCATGGCCAGCACCTCGGCGGTGTGGACATCCATGATCACGCCGGCGCCACCGATGCCGTTGAAGTCGGCGATCGCCTTCTCCACCGCCTCCCGCAGCGCGACCTGCACGCGGACATCGACCGAAAGGCGCAGGGGCCCGCGACCGGTCCGCAGCCGCTCGTCGAAATACTTCTCGACGCCGGCGATGCCGTGGCCGTCCACATCGACCTGGCCAAGGATATGCGCGGCCGACCGGCCCTGCGGGTAGAAGCGCCGCTCGGCGGGGCGGAAATGGAAGCCCGGGATGCCGAGGTCGTTGATCGCCTGCTGCTGCCGCGGCGGCAGGTTGCGGGCGATATAGGCGAATTGCACCGGCCGGTCGCTGTCCCCCGCGGTGCGCTGGCTGATGCGGGCGATCAGCCGCTCCCGGTCCAGGTTGGGCAGCACGCGCAGCAGCCGGTCCGCCGCTGCGACCGGATCATTGATCTCCTGCGGGTTGGCATAGAGTTCCGTCACCTGCAGGGAGACCGCTAGCACTTCCCCGTTGCGGTCGGTGACCGGGGCGCGGCTCACGGTCGGCTCGCCGGTCGGCACCCGCGCGGCGGGGCGGAGCTTCGGCTGCATCGGGTCGATGAGGGTGGCGAGCGACAGCTTCAGCCCGACCGCGCCGAACAGCACGGCGAAGCCGGCCGCGGCGATCAGCAGCCGGCCGCGCGTGACCTCCAGCTGCCCACGGCGCGCCAGCTCCGGCGCGCTGACGCGCACCGGCGCGCCCGGGCCAGGACGGGTGGGCGTGGCGGTCCCGCCACCCGGCAGGGCGCGCCCGGCGGGCGGCGCGTGCGGGGAGGGCGGTGGGCGCAGGTCATCAAGCCCGGAGGCCTGGCTCATCGCATCCCGGCTCCGCTGAGGGTCGAGGCATTGGCGCTGCCGAAGGGCACCGGCGGCGGCAGCAGCGACCGGCCGCCGAGGGCGGAGCCGAGCGAGACGGCCGGCGCATCGCTGACGCGCGGTGCCGGCGGCGCCGCGGTGGCGAGCTGGGTAACGGCCGGGCGGACCACCGGAGCGGATGGCGGCGGCGCGACCTGGGTGGTGGCCTGCCGCACCGTCGCGGCGACCGGCGGCAGCGCCGCCACCTCCGGTGCCTGGCGCGGGGCAGGGCGGGGCGCCGGGGCGGCGGGCCGCGGCGGCAGGGCGATGCGGGCGACCTCGACCGGGGCAGGCCGGCTTTCCGGCGCGCGGGCGGGCAGTTCGAGCTGGCGTGGCGGTTCGGCCGGGCGGGCGACGATCGCAGGCGGCGCGGCAGGGCGCGGTGCAACAACCTCGGCCGGTGCCGGGCGCGCGGCCAGGATCTCGGGCGCGGACGGCGCCTCGGAGCGCGGCGGCGCGGCGGGCAGGGCGAGGACGACCGGCTGGGCGGTGGGCGCCGGCGCGGCCGCGGGCGGCGTCGCCACGGACGGTGCGGCGGGGCGGGCCAGCTGCACCGGCTCCGGCACGCGCGGCAGCAGGGCGAGCTGCACCGGGCCGTCCGGCACGGCCGGGGCGCGTTCGGCGAAGAGCGCGGTCGGGCCGTCATAGGCGGCGACCGCGGGCAGCCGCCGCTCCGCCTCGTTCAGCCGGATGAACTGCACGGGCTGCATGGGCTCGAGCTGCAGGTGGCGCTGCGCGACCCCGCGCAGCCGCTCCGGCTCGTTCAGCCAGGCCCATTCCGCCTGCAGCGCCTGGGTGCGGTCATTCGCCTCGTCGATCGCCCGGGCGATGCCGCGCAGCTCGCGGTCGAGCAGCGCGACCTCGTGCTTGGTCTGATAGAGGTGCAGCCCGGCGAGCGCCGCGGCGGTGAAGGTCAGCAGACTGATCGGGCGGAGGATCATGCGGCGTCCCGGGAAACGAGGCGTTCGATGGCACGCAGCCTCGCGGAGCGGGCGCGCGGGTTGGCGTCGGTTTCGGCATCGCCGGGGCGCAGCGCGCGCGGCGTGAGGAGGCGGAAGGCGGCGGGGGCGGCCCGGCCGGCGAGCACCGCGGGATCGTGGCGCGAGGCGCCGGCACTGCGTCCGGTGGCCTGCGCCATGAAGCGCTTCACGATCCGGTCCTCCAGCGAATGGAAGGCAACGACGACAAGGCGGCCGCCCGGCGCGAGCAGCCGCGCGGCGGCCTCGAGCCCGCGCTCCACCTCGCCCAGCTCGTCATTCACCGCGAGCCGCAGCGCCTGGAAGCTGCGCGTCGCGCGGTCGATGCCGGAGGGATCGCGCGGCGTCACGGCGCGGATGATCTCGGCGAGGCGGGCGGTGGTCTCGATCGGCGCTTCCCGCCGCGCGGCGACGATCGCGCGCGCGATGCGCCGCGCGTGCCGCTCCTCGCCCAGCGTGAAGAGGATATCGGCCAATTCCGAATCGCCCAGCGTGTTCACCAGATCCGCCGCCGACGTGCCAGATTTCTCCATGCGCATGTCAAGCGGTCCGTCGGCCCGGAAGGAGAAGCCCCGCTCGGCCTCGTCGAGCTGGTAGGAGGAGACGCCGAGATCGAGCACGACGCCATCGAGCGCCGTGACGCCGCGCGCCGCCAGCAGCGACGACATCTCGCCGAAACGCCCTTCCAGTAAATGAAGCCGTCCGGCGAATCGGGCGATGAGCGCGGCGCCGCGCGCGATGGCGTCCGGGTCGCGGTCGATGGCGTAGAGGGTGCAGGCGGCGGCCGCAAGGATGGCGCCGGCATAGCCGCCGCCGCCGAAGGTGCCGTCGCAATAGGTCGCGCCGTCACGCGGCGCGAGGCTCGCCAGCACCTCGGCCAGCATGACCGGGACATGACCCTGTGGCGCGGCGTCGCTCATACGTCGCCCCCCTCGTCCTCGGCGGCGAGGCGCGCCTCCTCCTCCGCAAGCTTTGCGGCCGACCAGATCTGGAAGAAGGCGCCGAGGCCGGAGAACTGGATCTCGCCGTCGAGTCCGGCCTTCTCCGCCAGTTCCTTCGGCATGACGATCCGTCCCTCGGCATCCGGGCGCAGCGTGTGGATGCGCGAGACCAGCTTGCGCATGATGCCCTGGTATTCGGCGGAGAGCGGGCTCAGCCCCTCCACCCGGCGCTGCACCTCGGCCATGTAGGCAGGCTCGGGCCAGACCTCGATGCAGGGTGCGTGGCGCGAAGGGCGCAGGACGATCTCCTCTGCGCCGCTGCGGGCCAGGATGGCGCGGAAATTCGCCGGGACCGAGATCCGGCCCTTCTTCGCGTCGAATGTCCCGCCAAAGGTGCCCGCAAAGCCGGACATCGCCCACTGACCGCCCCCCCGGGCCAACGGCGCCCCGCCGGATCAGCGGCCGGCGGGGCCCCCCGACCCCACCGGCTCGCCCGACCATCCCTCTCCGGACCACTCGCCCCCCCGAGCGTCTGGGTCCTTCGCGGGATAGCCTGGGATAGCACGCCACAACCTGGGACGACAAGGGAGAATGCCGTTCCGTCGCACTAACCCTGCGGCGCGAAATCTCGGATTCTTAGGGTCTTAGCATGAAGACTCGCGGCGTCCGCAGGAAACGGCGGATTGTCAATGGTATCCGATCTACGTTGTCACTTTGTTCTTTAAGCGGTTCGAACATGGTGTGGCAACCATGTGGACAGGGCTGTGGAAAAAGGGCGCCAGGCGGCCGGTAAGCCGGGTTCTGTCCACCCCCGGAATCCCGGGGATGAGACGACCATTCCTCTGGGACGCGCCTCGCGGCGCGCCTCACGCGGCCAACCCGGGTGGCGGGGCGGGAACGCCCTTGCGTCACGGCCCCGAAGGACCGCCGCCGGCCACCCCTATTCGGCCTTGCTCCCGGTGGGGTTTGCCATGCCGCCCCCGTTGCCGGGGGCGCGGTGCGCTCTTACCGCACCCTTTCACCCTTACCTGCGGGGGAGGGCGGGGTCGCCCCCGGGTCCCGCGCAGGCGGTCTGCTCTCTGTGGCACTTTCCCTGGGCCTTGGGCCGCCAGCGGCGGACCGCCGGCATTCCTCTGCCCGCCGGCCGTTGGCCGGCACCGTATTCCCGTGGAGCCCGGACTTTCCTCCAGCCCTCGCCTCGCGGCGAAGGCCAGCGGTCGTCTGGCCACCTAGCGCGGCGGTGTCATGCCCCCGCGGGGCATGGCGCGTCAACGCCGGGGAAGCGACGATTCGGCCCGTTACGCGTCGATCAGCGCGGCGACGGCCGCGAGGCGCGCCAGCGTGCCGGCATCGGCGACGCCATCCACCCGCTCCGGCCGCCAGCGGCGCTGGAAGGCGGTGAGCAGCACGGGAAGCGGCAGGTCGGTGCGGTAGCCGATGGCCGCGAGCAGCGCGGGCGCCTCCGCGGCCTGCACGGGCGGCACCGAGTCGCCGCGCGGCCAGAGGCCGACGCCGTTCGCCGCCAGCCCTTCCCAGTCGAAGAACTCGCCCGGATCCTCCTTGCGGTCCGGTGCGATGTCGCTGTGCGCGACGACGTTCCGTGCCGGGATGGGATGGCGCGCCAGGATCTCCAGGCAGAGGTCGCAGGCGGCCGCCATCTGCAGGGCGGGGAAGGGGCGATAGCCAAAGTCATGGCCGGGGTTCACCAGCTCAATGCCGATGCTGCGGCCGTTCAGCCCCGTCTCGCCGCGCCAGTGGGAGATGCCGGCATGCCAGGCGCGGCGATGCTCCGGCACCAGCCGGAAGATCGCGCCATCCTCCTCCACCACATAGTGTGCGGAGACGCGCGCCGCCGGGTCGCGCAGCCTGGCGATCGCCTCGGCGCCCGAACGCATGCCGGTGTAGTGCAGCACCAGGACGTCAATCGGCGTGCCGTCCGGGCGCTCGTCGTGGTTCGGGCTTGGATGCTCCCGAATCGAGAGGATCATGGCTGATGCGCGTGCCTCATTGCTTGTGTTCGCGTTCGCGCTGCCAGCGGTTGCCGTCATCGGTCGTGGCGGGTCTGCGTGCCGCCCTGGCCGGGACCGTGCCGGTTTGCCTCACAGCTTGCGCTCGCGCTTCACGCGGTCCCAGGCGGCGTTGATCTCGGCCACCTTGTCGGTCGCGCGCTTGACGAATTCCGCCGGCACGCCGCGCGCCGCCAGGCTGTCCGGGTGGTTCTCCCGCATCAGCCGCCGCCAGGCCTGCCGCACCGTATCGTCGCTCGCATCCGCCGGCACGCCGAGCACGCTGTAGGGGTCCGGCCCGGTCGGCGCCGCGGCGGCCGATTGCTGCTGGGTGCGGCCGTCCCGGGCCCTTTCCCAGGCCGTGGCCGCCAGCCCGAAGCCGAGCTGGACATTCTGCAGATAGGTGACCTCCGCCTTGGTCAGCGGGCCGTCGGCGCGGGCGATCTGGAAGAGCGCGGCCAGCACGTCCTCCAGCATCCCCTTGTTGTCGGCGAAGGCCTCGCCGAGCCGCTGGGCGAAGGGGCGGTAGTCATCGGCCGAATCGCGCGCCTGGTCGAAGAGCTGGCCGATCTCCCTCAGGCTCTCGGGCGGGATGCGGAACAGCCGCTTGAAGGCGTCGATCTCCTCCCGCTTCACCGGCCCGTCGCACTTCGCCAGCTTGGCGGCCAGCACGACGACAGAGATGGCGAAGAGCTGCTCCTTGGAGCCGAGCATGGCGGCGAGGTCGGCGGCCTCCTTCACCGAGGGGCGACCGAAGAGCCCGCCCGGCCCGGCCCGCCCGCCGCCCTGGTCCGCCGCATGGCCGAGCGCCGCGCCCATGACGGCGCCGAGCGGACCCCCGGTCACGAAGCCCGCCACGCCGCCGATGATCTTGCCCCAGAGGCTCAATGCCCGGAATCCCTGTCCAACGGCGCGGCTTACCACGCCGGGGGCACCGCAGGGGAGGCTTGCTGCGCCCCCGGAGTCGGCCCCTGGGAAGAGCTGGGCTGACATCCCCGGCAGACAAGCACGGGAAGGGAAAGGCCAGGCCGCTCCCGCCGCCTCCGGCCGTCGCGGCCCGAGCCGCGACCGTCCAGAGGATACCAGGAGCCCCGGATGCGGGTTGCATCGGCGGCAAGGCCAGTGGGAGGGCCAGCGGGAAGGCATGCTCCCCGGCCGCCCATCCATTCCGGTGCATGGGCCGGCGGGGCTCCGGCAGCCGGACCGCCCAGGCTCCGGCGCCCCTGTCTTGCATGTCCGCTCAGGCTGCCGCCTCCGAAGGAGGGCGAATGGGCCGCGGCGCGCGGCAGGATGCAGCCGTGTCCACCCGCCGCCGGAATCATGGCGTGCCTGCCGGCGAGGCGCCCTTTCCCGGAGGCGCGCTACAGCGTTGCCGCGGAGCGCGACGCCGCGTCGTAGAAGCCCGAGAGCGTCCGGAGCAGGGCGGCGATGGCCGACATCTCCGCGGGCGGCGGGCCGCCCTGGCTGACCGGCTGGGCCAGCAGCCGCTCCCGCAACTCGGCATAGCGGGAGCAGAGCGCGGCACCCTCGGGCGTGATCGCCACCACCTTCTCCTTTCCCGCGCGGCTGGTGCGCACCAGCCCGGCGGCGGCCAGCTTGCGGATGGCATAGGTGGCGATGTGCGCGTCCTCGATGGCGAGCGCGAGCAGGATCTCCGCCTGGCGCTTCGGCCGGTCGCGGTGCTGCACCGTGTGCAGGATCAGGATCTCGGTGGATGACAGGCCGGGCATGCCGGCGGCGGCCATGCAGCGGGTGATCCAGCGCTGGAAGGCATGGCCCGCGAGGATCAGGCCGTATTCGACCTCGGACAGCGCGGGGGAGGCGCCGGCGGAGAGATGGGCGGAGGAGACGATGGGGCCTTCGGACGGGCGGCGGGGTGACGGCATGCGGGATGTCCTCTGCGCCGTCACGCTGACAAGATACCGATAAATCGTCAACGAATTCGCGGCGTTCCGCCCGGGTCTTGCGCCTGCGGCCGGGCATTGCCATCACGCAAGGGGGCGGAGGGTGCGATGAGCGGTTCCTGGCAATTCTGGATCGACCGCGGCGGCACCTTCACGGATATCGTCGCCCGCGACCCGGCGGGGCGGCTCTCGACCGCCAAGCTGCTCTCCGAGAACCCCGAACGCTACCGCGACGCCGCCGTGGCCGGCATCCGGCAGATCCTCGGCCTCGGGGGCGGTGGGACGGATGCCGCCCCCATCCCGCCCGGGACCATCGAGGCGGTGAAGATGGGCACCACCGTCGCCACCAACGCCCTGCTGGAGCGCAAGGGCGAGCGGGTGCTGCTGCTGGTCAATCGCGGTTTCGCCGACCTGCTGCGGATCGGCAACCAGGCGCGGCCGCGGCTCTTCGACCTGAATGTGAGGCTGCCCGACCTGCTCCATGAGCGCGTGGCGGAGGTGGGCGGCCGCGTCGCGGTGCACGGCGCGGAGATCGAGCCGCTGGACGAGGTCGGCGCCCGGGCCGCGCTGCAGGCCGCTTTCGATGATGGCATCCGTGCCGTCGCCATCGCCCTGATGCATGCCTGGGCGCATCCGGCGCATGAGCTGCGCCTCGGCGCGATCGCGCGGGAGGTCGGCTTCCCGCAGGTGAGCCTCTCCCACCAGACCAGCCCGCTGCCGCGCATCGTGCCACGCGGCGACACCACCGTCGTGGATGCCTATCTGTCGCCGATCCTGCGCCGCTATGTCGAGCAGGTGGCGGGCGAGCTGCCGGGTGTCCGGCTCTATTTCATGCAGTCCAATGGCGGCCTGGCCGAGGCAGGCTCCTTCCAGGGCAAGGACGCGATCCTGAGCGGGCCCGCGGGCGGCATCGTTGGCGCGGCGCGCACGGCGGGCATGGCCGGCTTCGACCGGATCATCGGCTTCGACATGGGCGGCACCTCGACCGACGTCGCCCTCTATGCCGGCGAGTTCGAGCGGGCCTTCGAGACGCTGGTCGCCGGCGTGCGCATGCGGGCGCCGATGATGGCGATCAACACGGTCGCGGCCGGCGGCGGCTCCATCCTGCATTTCGATGGCGCCCGCTACCGCGTCGGACCCGACAGCGCCGGCGCGGTGCCGGGCCCGGCCTGCTATCGCCGTGGTGGGCCGCTGACCGTGACGGATGCGAATGTCATGGTCGGCAAGATCCAGCCGCGGCACTTCCCCAGCCTCTTCGGCCCGCAGGGCGACCAGCCGCTGGATGCCGGGGCGGTGCGGGAGAAATTCGCGGCGCTGGCGAAGGAAATCGAGGCCGTGACCGGCACGCCCCAGGACCCGCGGGCGGTGGCGGAGGGGTTCCTCCGCGTCGCCGTCGCCAACATGGCCAATGCCATCAAGCAGGTCTCCATCCAGAAGGGCCATGACGTCACCAAATACGCCCTTCAGTGCTTCGGCGGCGCCGGCGGGCAGCATGCCTGCCTCGTCGCGGATGAACTCGGGATGGAGACGGTCTTCATCCATCCCTTCGCCGGCGTGCTCTCGGCCTATGGCATGGGCCTCGCTGACCAGACGGTGATCCGGGAGGCAGCGGTGGAGGCGCCGCTCGCGGCCGGGGGCATGGCGGAACTCGCCGCGACGCTGGACCGGCTGGCCGAGGAGGGCCGGGCCGAGCTGCTGAAGCAGGACGCGCCGGAGGGGCGTATCGCCGCCGCGCGGCGGCTGCATCTGCGCTACGCCGGCACGGACAGCTTCCTGCCCGTGCCCTTCGGCGCGCATGATGCGGTGCTGGAAGCCTTCACCGCCGCCCATCGCCAGCGCTTCGGCTTCGCCACGCCGGAGCGCGAGGTGGTGGTCGAGGCCTGCATCGCCGAGGTGACCGCCGCCGGCGAGGCGGTGGAGGAGGCGAGGCTTCCGGCCCGCCCCGCCGGCGAGGCCCCCGCACCGATCGACACCGTCCCGCTCTTCACCGGTGGCGAGGCGACCGAGGCGCCGGTCTTCGACCGCGAGGCCCTGCTGGCCGGCGACCGGCTGGCCGGCCCGGCCCTGATCCGTGAGGCGACCGCGACCACGGTGGTCGAGCCCGGCTGGACCGCCGAGGTGACGCCGCTGAACCACCTGGTCCTGCGCCGGACCACCCCGCGCGCCGCCGGCCGGGTGGACGCCACCGGCAAGCCCGACCCGGTGATGCTGGAGCTGTTCAACAACTTCTTCATGAGCATCGCCGAGCAGACCGGCGCGGTGCTGCAGAACACTTCTCTCAGTGTGAACATCAAGGAACGTCTGGATTTCTCCTGCGCGATTTTCGATGCCACGGGCGCCCTTGTCGCCAACGCGCCCCACGTCCCCGTCCATCTCGGCGCCATGGGCGAGAGCGTGCGGACGGTGATCCGGGAGCGCGGCACGACCCTGCGGCCGGGCGATGTGGTGGCGCTGAACAACCCCTATAATGGCGGCACGCATCTGCCGGACGTCACGGTGATCACGCCGGTCTTCGATGCGGCGGGCGAGGAGATCCTGTTCTTCGTCGGCTCCCGCGGCCACCATGCCGATATCGGCGGCCTGACTCCCGGCTCCACCCCGCCAGTGTCGCGGACGCTGGAGGAGGAGGGTGTCGTCATCGACAATTTCCTCCTCGTCGACCAGGGGCGGTTCCGGGAGGCGGAGTTCCGCGCCCTGCTCGCCTCCGCGACCTACCCGGCGCGCTCGCCGGACGTGAATGTCGCCGACATCAAGGCGCAGGTCGCGGCCAATGAGAAGGGCGTACAGGAGTTGCAGCGGGCGGTCCGCGATGTCGGGCTCGACACCGTCAGGGCCTATATGCGGCATGTCATGGACAATGCGGAGGAGAGCGTCCGCCGCGTCCTTGACCGGCTGCAGGACGGCAGCTTCGAGACCAGCCTGGATGACGGCACGCCGCTGAAGGTCGCGGTGCGGGTGGACCGCCCCAACCGCCGCGCCGTCATCGACTTCACCGGGACCGGGGCGCAGCGCCCGACCAATTTCAACGCCCCGGCCGCGGTCTGCCGGGCCGTGGTGCTCTATTGCTTCCGCGCCCTGGTCGGCGAGGAGATCCCGCTGAACGATGGCTGCCTGAAGCCGCTGGAGATCGTGGTGCCGCCGGGCACCTTCCTCTCGCCGCTGACCCATGGGGAAGGCGGGGGCGCGGCGGTGGTCGCGGGCAATACCGAGGTCAGCCAGGTCACCTGCAACGCGCTGCTGGCCGCGCTCGGCGCCTGCGCCTCGGCCCAGGCGACGATGAACAACCTGCTGTTCGGCGATGATGTGTACCAATATTACGAGACGGTCTGTGGTGGAGTCGGCGCCGGCCCGGGTTTCGACGGCTGGGGCCCGGTGCAGACGCACATGACCAACACCCGCATGACCGATCCGGAGGTCCTGGAGCTGCGCTACCCCGTCCGCCTGGAGGAATTCTCGATCCGCCGCGGATCCGGGGGCGCCGGGCGCTGGCGCGGCGGCGATGGGTCGCGGCGGAAGATCCGCTTCCTGCGGCCGATGCAGGCGGTGATCGTCGCCTCCCGCCGCAATGTCGCGCCGCACGGGTTGCAGGGGGGCGCCGATGGCGCAGCCGGCCGGCAATGGGTGGAGCGCGCCGATGGCCGGATCGAGGTGATCGCGGGCAATACCGGCAGCGCCGAGCTGGCGGCCGGCGATGCCTTCGTGCTGGAAACGCCCGGCGGTGGCGGCTGGGGCTCCCCTGTCTGACGACCAGGCTCAGGGCGGCGTCCGGGGCCAGGCTTTGGCCCCGGCGGACCGGGCGCCCACGGGAGGCGCTGGTGCCTCCCGTGGGGACCCGGTGAAGGGGGCAGAGCCCCCGTCATGGAGCCGTAGAGTTGTCATTGCCATTGCAGGTCTGGTTGCGCTGCTGGCCGTAGCGCTTTGGCTGGTGCCTCGCCTGCTCAACTGGGAATCCTGGCGCCCGCAGCTTGCCGAGCTTGCCAGCGACCGGCTCGGCCGCCCCGTCAGCCTCGACGGTCCCATCACCCTTGTCCTGCTTCCCCAGCCACGTATCGAGGCAGCGGCCGTCTCCATCGGCCCGGCCGGGGATGGCGTCAGCGTCGCCGCCCGCAGCATGCAGTTGCGGCTTGATCTCGGGGCTCTCATCGCCGGCCGGCTGGAGCTGCGCGAGATCGCCCTCATCGGCGGCGAGATCAGCCTGCCCTGGCCGCCCGTCGCACTGCCCGGCTTCCGGCTCTCGCCCTGGTTCGGCGCGCTCGACGCCCGGCTGGAGGATTGCCGGCTGCGCATCGGCACGCTGCAGGCGGAGGCGGTGAATGCCCGCCTCGTCACCGGCGGCCCGGTGGAGGCGATGGTGGCGGAGGGCAGCCTCGCCTGGCGCGGCTATGCCGTCCGCTTTTCCGGCCAGCTCGGTCGCGCCGGCTTCGACGGCGTCGCGCCGCTCGACCTGACGCTCGCCGCCGCCGGCTCGACCTTCTCGGCACGCGGGGTGCTGGCGCCGGAGGGCGGGTTTGATGGGCGGCTGGAGGCCGGCGGGCAGGACCTTGCCGCCCTGCTGCCCGCCCCGGCCGGGGCCTGGCGCGCCACCGGCCGGATGACCGCCGCGGCCGATCTGCTGGCGGCGGACGGGCTGACCCTCGACCTCGGCGGCCAGCCGGCGCGCGGCGCCGCCACCTTCCGCCTCGCACCCGAGCCGCGGCTGGACATCGCGCTGGCGGCCGGGCGGCTGGACCTGGAGGCCTGGGTCGCGGCGCTGCGCGGCGCGCGTGGCTATGCCCTGCCAAGCGCCGTGCCGGTCAGCATCGACCTCTCGGCCGAGGCGACCGCCTTCGCCGGACTGCCGCTGCGCCGGCTGCGCGGCGCCTTCTTCCTGGAGGGCGAGCGCCTCTCCCTCTCCGACGTCTCCGCCCTGCTACCGGGCGAGACCGAGATCGAGGTGGCCGGCGCGACGGCCGGGCCGCGCATGCAGCTCGCCGTGCATTTCACCGGACGGACGATCCGGGAGACGCTGGCGGTGCTTGGCCTGCCGCTGGCCGGGACCGACCCGGCCCGGCTGCGCATGGCGGAAGGCCGCTTCAAGCTGGCGCTGGAAGGGAATGAGGCGGCGATCTCCGACCTCACCGCCACGCTGGACGGCGCGCGGGTGACCGGCGCCGGCGTCTGGCGCCAGGGCGGCCAGGGTTCCCCGCGGCCCTCGATCGGGCTGGGGCTGACCTTCGATCGGCTCGACCTGAACGGGCTGGTGCCGCCGCTGCCGGATGCCGCCGGCCTTCCGTCCGGCCTCGCCGGCTTCGACCTCAACCTCCGCCTCGCCGCCGAGCGCGTCGTCTGGCGCGAGCTGGTGGCGGAGCGGGCGACGCTGGACGCGGCGCTGGAGAATGGCCGCGCCACGCTGCGCCGCCTGGCGCTGCGGGCGGGGGAGATGGATGTCGCCGCTTCCGGCGCGGTGCAGCTCGGCACGCCGCTGCGCGTGGCGGATGTCAGCCTGGATCTCAGCGGCGCCGGGGCGGCGCTGGTGCCCTTCCTGCCGGCGGAGTGGTCCGGCCTCGCCCCGCTGCTGGTGCAGCCCCTCGCGCTGCGTGTCTCCGGCGGCGGCGCGGCGGAGGCGCTGGCGCTGCGGGTGGAGGGTGATCTCGGTGCCCTCCGGGCGGAGGCGACGGCGACGCTGGATGCGGTGCAGGGGAAGGGGACTGGCAGCCTGACGCTGCGCCATCCCGGCGCGCCGCGGCTGCTGGCGCCGCTGCTGGGGGAGGAGGTCGGGACCTGGCTCGGCCAGGGATCCTTTTCCGTCATCGCCACGCTCTCGGGACAGGGCCGGGTGCTGACGGCCGAGCATCTGGACCTGGTGGCGGGCGGCTTCCGCGGCCGCGGGCAGGTGACGCTGGCCCGGGACGGGGTGCGGCCGCGCCTCTCGGGCCGCTTCGCCGCCGAGGCGCTGCCCCTGCCGCTGCCGCCGCGCGGGGCGGAGCCACTCGGGCTCGACCGCCTGGCCGCGCTGGATGCCGAGCTGGCGCTTGAGGCCGGCCGGGTGGAGGCGGCAGGCACCGTGCTGCTGGAACAGGCGGCGGCGGCGCTGAAGCTCTCGGCCGGCACGCTGCGGCTGGAGGGGCTGCAGGCGCGGCTCGGCGGCGGCACGCTGCGCGGGGCGCTGGTGCTGGAGGGGGCGGCCAGCCCGCCGCGTCTGGCGCTGGAGGCGCGGCTGGCCGATGCGACCCTGGCGAGCCCGCTGCTGGACCTGCCCCTGGACCTCGGCGCCGGGCGGGTGGAGGGCATGGCGCGGCTGCAGGCGCAGGGCCACAGTATGGCGGCGATCCTGGCAACGCTCTCCGGCGAGGTGGCGATCGCGGTGCGGGACGGGGTGCTGGTTGGGGTGGATCTGGGCGCGGTACAGGCGGCGGCGGGGCTGACGGAGCTGGGCCCTGCCGAGGCGGCGCTGCGGCATGCGCTGGCCAATGGCGCGACGGCCTTCGAGCGGTTGGAAGGCACGGCCCGGCTGGCTGACGGCCAGGCGGTGCTGGAGAAGATGCGCCTGATGACGGAAGGTGGCGGCGAGGCGACGGCAACCGGCGAGATCGGCCTGGGACGCGGCGCGCTGGACCTGCGCATCGCTGCGAAGCCGGTGGCTGAAGCGCCGGAGATCGGGCTGCGGCTCACCGGCCCGGCGGAGGCGCCGCGGCGGCTGCCGGAGCTGGCCGCCTTCCTGCGATGGCGGGCGGCGCGCTGAGGCGGCGGTGAGCACCGGGGAGCCCCGGCCTGCCATTGGGGGGCGCCGCCAACCGCATCCACCCCGGAACCCGGTCCCCTGTTCAAGGCGGGTCCTGCCGGTGCACCATGGTGGCGGAACGGCTCCAACCGGAGATGCCGCCATGCCCTTCCTCGACGGCCACAGCAGCCCGCCCTTCACGACCGCCAGCGATGCGGTGACCATCCGATGACCCGGCTGACGCGTGACGCGCTGCGCTGCCGTGCCCAGACCGTGCTGGGGCCCATCGACCCCGCCGAACTCGGCCCCACCCTGATGCACGAGCACCTGATCTGGGACATCCGCACGCCCACCATGCGCGCCGATCCCGACCAGGGGCCGGAGATCACCCTCTGCAACTGCTTCGCCATCAACTACGGCCGCAAGCGCAAGGTGCCCGGCAATCTCCGCTTCCGCTGCGAGCCGACGGCGGTCGCCGAACTCGCCGCCATGCGCGCGGCCGGCGGCCGGACGATGGTGGAGCTGACCTGCGGCGGGCTGGATCCCGACCCGGCGGCGCTGGCCCGGCTCGCGGCCGAGGCCGGCATCCACATCGTGATGGGCTGCGGCCACTACGTGCACGAATACCAGGACCCGGCGAATGCCGCGCGCGGCACCGAGGATTTCGCGCGGGAGATGATCGACCAGGTGCAGTGCGGCGCCTGGGGCACCGGGATACGCGCCGGCATCATCGGCGAGATCGGCTGCCAGGCGCCCTGGACCGAGCAGGAGCAGCGCGTGATGGCCGGCGCCTTGCTGGCCATGGCCGAGACCGGCGCGGCGGTGAACGTCCATCCCGGCCGTCATCCCGACCAGCCGCAGGAGGTCGCGGATTTCGTCCGCGCCCATGGCGCCGACCCGTCCCACGTCATCATCAGCCATGTCGACCGCACCATCTTCGACGAGGACCGGCTGCTGCGCCTAGCCGATTCCGGCGTGGTGATCGAATTCGACCTGTTTGGCCAGGAGGCGAGCTTCTATCCGCTCGCCGATATCGACATGCCGAACGACGCGATGCGCCTCCGGCTGATCCGCGCCCTGATCGCCCGCGGCCATCTGGAGCGCGTGGTGATCAGCCACGACATTTGCTACCGCACGCGGCTGACGCGCTGGGGCGGGCATGGCTACGGCCATATCTTCGAGAATGTCGTGCCGCTGATGCAGGCGCGCGGCTTCAGCGAGGCGGAGGTGCAGGCGATCCTCATCGGCAATCCGCGACGGCTGCTGACCTTCGTCTGAGGCGCCGCGCTGCGGGCAGGCGGCCCAGGCAAGAGCCGGGCTGCCGATCCCCATTGGCGCGCCGCAAACACCCCTGCTAACACTACCTTGGCACTTTCGAGGCGTGTTGAGGAAGTCGTCGGTGGCAGTGAGGGCAACGATAAGGAACCGGAGGCGGAGCGAACAGCTTGACGATGAGGGCTCGGCGGATCTCAGGCAGCGA
>JAESGY010000275.1_pt1 | contig 32156 bp, 28 predicted proteins | sample 9269841 | NCBI WGS metagenome assembly JAESGY01 (sample SAMN17022865, study PRJNA683097) | algae metagenome | isolation source: Spirirestis rafaelensis WJT71-NPBG6 and co-occurring heterotrophs from... | place: USA: Pinto Wells, Joshua Tree National Park, Colorado Desert, CA | collected 2006-08-15
TGAGCAGGACGGCGATCTGCTGCTCTGAGAACTGGGACACCTTCATGGCCTTTCCCCTTCTCCCAGCCGGGAGACATTACGGGAAAATTCCCACTTTGCCTGGTCCAGTTTTTAGGGTTCAGGTCAAATTGAGATGCACCTGGGCCATGTGGCTGTTGGTTAGGTGGTTTATCTTCTCACAGCCAATCTCGGGAAGAATGTGTTTCCGGAGGACGTGCTCATACTTCTTAAACGTCCCGGCTTTGCGCTTCCCGCGTACATGCTCAGCGAGAAAGAGCTCTGCCAGCTCTGCAACCGTCATTGCCTTGCGAGCGGACTTTTTCTCGGTAGCTGGATCCTTCCCGTGGGCAATGGAGCCTATTGCTCTACGGGCTAGCTCTCGCGCCTCATCGGGCGTCAGCTTCCCAACAGCTCCGATGGTCATCTTCCGAACTGGCGAAGATCTACTGCGTCCAGCTCGATAAACTACAATGTATGATTTTGCTCCGCTTGGCCGCACCCGCACCCCGAATCCGGGCAAGTCGGCATCCCATATCGTCTCTTCCTTGATTACGGGCTGGATGGAGTCGATGAGACGTTTTGAGATCCGGCGCTTGGTCATTCTGCCACTCCTGGGAAGCACCAGGGAAGCACTTGCAAAGAACTTTCCGGAATGCTGTGGCAAATAAATACTGATGATTCCATCGAACGCTAGATGTTGGGAACAACAAGGAATACAAACGAACGACAATGACAGTATAGCTATAGAAATCGCACTGCAGAGGTCAGGAGTTCGAATCCCCTCAGCTCCACCAAGCCTTTGATTCTTTCTCCTTATTCCTGAAATCGCGATACTGCTGGCATGGCGGTGTCACACACGCCCGGCGCTGACCCGGGCCTAAGCGTCTGGGGCCGCTGAGGAAGCTGCTGCTGCAACTGTCGTCCATGATGTCGCACAAGCCGCGTTGGACCTGTCCCAAGCAGCGTCCGCCTGGGCTCTGGTTGCGCGGGGCCTTCGGCCAATCGGGCAAGGGTGAGTGCCGCTTCTCCCCAAATCGGCGGCGTTTACCTTGTGTCTTAAGCCTTTGTGGATACTATGTTGCTACAAGTTCTTCTGGGTCAAAGATCCAGATCAAAGGACATAACAATGGCTCTGACGGGGCGTTTTAATCTCCGGAAATCCTTTTCCGGACGCATCATTTTGCAGGTTGAAGAAGAATTAGAGAGCAAATGGGGGCTCTTCTCACAGAAGCTCAAGTTCCGCAGGCGCTGGAGGGATGCGAAGCCTATGGATCTGCCGTCGACTGAATTGCGGTCGCTGATGGATCTGCGCAACCGCCCGCATACGTTCATGCAGGCCTTCGAGCCGACACTCGTGGCGCGTCCATCGGCTCCTAAGGCGGATCCAGTCCAGTCAACAGTCGCCAATTCTGCCTTACCCGGCGAGGGGAATGCGGCGACAGCGCACTGACGGGCAGCCTGCTCACCTGAGATGAAGGGGTTGGGCTTCGCCTCTCATCTTAGCATCGGTCCCGCGCTCCCGCGGGACCGACGTGTCGCATGTCCCCTCACGCCCCGCGGCTCTCCAGATAGACCCGTGCCGACTTGAGGGCCGACTCGCATTGGGGTGTGTTGCCGAGAATGCTTTCAGGGGCGGTCTGGCCGGCCCAGACGTTCAGGGCTGTGGTCACCACCCACAGGGGTTCGGCCATGGCGCGATCGGCGAGCCTGGGCAGCGAAGCCTCGGCGCAGGTTCTCACATCCGCGATCACGGCCTGAGGCGCCCGAGCCTGCGCCAAGCGTTGGCTCATCTCCGCCTGGAGCGGATCGACGATCAGCAGGCTGACGAGGGAGGCCAGGAGTTCTTGAAGCATCATCATCTCTGTGCCGGCGGCCGGATCGGAAGCGATCCGACATCACGCAGGCGCCACCGCTTCCTGCGTCAGAGGGGCCCGGATCAGGGGGTCTGCTTGAGACGTAAGCATGGACGGTCGCGGTTCAAGGTTGGACGAAGCGGAATCGACGCTGCCGCCCGTTCCTCTTCATGGCGTTGGAGCCGGGGCATCATGAAGGTATCAGGAAAAGTTTCTTACGAAACCGGCACTCAAATTCCTGCTGCAATGCTGCAGATTCGCCGGAGGTCATCGCAACAATGTCATTCAGGCGCTGGAGCCTCAAAGTTGCCGCGATTGCCCCTGTATGAGCCTTGCACAACAGTGATTTGCGGATCGAATCGTCAGCTTCATGAGTTCTTCGCCTCAGCACCGAACCGGTTTCGTCTTTCCTTGGTCCGCCGACGACCAATCGCGCCATGAACTCATCGAGAAACTCGAACAGGTCTACAGGCTGTGCCATCTGCGCTGGCGCATTGCGGCACATTATGGCGAGGCCGCGCGCCCGCTGCTTCGCCATATCGGCAGGACGCTGGATCAGACGGCTCTGGCCACCGCACTGATCGTGCTTCCAAAAGTCTTTGCCGAATGGGACAGGCTGCGCCCCGTCCTGATGTCGAATGCCCGCACATTGCTTCCCTTCGTTCCGCTGGTGAAGACCGCAGAGGACGAAGCCCTCGAACAGGATCCGGTCTGGAATCTCCTAGGAGAGTTCGAGACGCTTGCACCCGACCAGCAGGACAAGGCTGCCAAGAACCTGTCGCTCCTGTGGGGGCACTTCGAGGAGACCTTCGGGGGCTTGAGCGGCTTTCTCGCGGAGCCGCCAACGGAACAGGCGCTCTATCTCGATAAACTCGATACAGCCTCCCGGCGCATGAAGCTCGCCCGGGGTTCGGGTGTGGCCTTCCATTATGTCACGGTCGAAGTGATGCGCCTTTACGTGATCTGCCTGCAGACGAGGCGCTCGGACCGCGCCGCTCTCTCGCTCGCAACCTGCGCCGCCACTCTGATCAATCGCGGACGCATGATGACACCGGCGATCACACACCAGCCTGCCGCAGCCTAACGCATCGGGCTCTCGCAGGATCTGTGATCCGCGCGTAGCAGATTGAAACGAACCTGTACGACAAAGAAAAGGCCTGAACGGAGATACCGTCAGGCCGTTGAGTTGCCAGAGAGAACGAAGGGATTCAGGATGACAACGGCCAAGCCTCAAGCCGGTTCCCGGCCGGGGCAGGTTTCCCGGAATCCTGCACACATTCCATCAATGCAGTGCCGCCTCGATTGCGTTCTGCTCGACGACGCGTTCGATCATCTCCGTCTCGCTCTTGATGCAGTAGAGCGGCATGCCGCCGGCTGTTGTCGGAAGCAGGCGCAGCACCCTGAACACATCGTTCGGAAGAACGCGGCAGGATGAGCATGGCCTGACGACCTCACCGACTTTGAACACATGCGTGGTCATGGTGGTCCTCCGGAATGTAGCAGAGCGGCGATGTCAGATCGGCCCTCGCGGGACGTCATGCCAGTAATCCCGCATCTCCTGCTCGCGCCTGCGGTCGGGCCAGACCGTATCGTCGCCGTAGAAGGCCGGCGCTCCCTGTACTTGCGCCTCGGTCACATCGGTGCGGTAACCCTCAAGCTCCTTGTCGTAGGAGAGCTTGTCCCACGGGATCGTGTGGTGATGGACCCCCAGTCCGAAAAAGCCCCCGAAGGTGACGTCGACATAGAGAACGCGGCCGCTCACCTTCTCGATCAGGAGACGCTTGATCGTGCCGATCTGCCGCGCATGCGAATCGTAGACGGCCGTTCCTTCCACCCGGTCACTTTCGATCACCGGATGGGCCAAGGTGGCGCGGTTGACAGGCCCCCAGAGATAAAAGCCATTCTCCAGGATCCCCGCCGCCACGATGGCGCGGCTGATGCCCTGGTTCCATTCCTCATCGGGGCCGATCTGCTGCGCGAGCGCCCATGGCCCCAAGTCGGCCGGTAGGGCCTCGCCCGTGGAGCTCTCGGTGAATCCGCGGAGACTGGGCTCCGCCTTGGATTGAAACACGTAATAGGTTCTCATGAGCGCCTCCCCTGCAACAGGATCGATCGCACGCGCCTCTACGCATGAGCGAGCGTGAAGCTTGCTCATGCGACGATTGTAGACCTCATTCGCTCGCCCTCAAACAGGGAACATCATGTCGCAAGGCCGCGGCTTGCATCGTTGGAAGAAAGGTCGTTCGATGGTAACCTTGATTTCGAGCGAAATGGGCCTCTCACCGCAGGGAAGGAACAGGTGGCAGACTTGGCGATATCCTTGCTGGTCGTCCTCGCAGGCGCTGTCGGAATGCTCCTCCTGCTCCTGACATGGTTCGGCAGCCGAAGCATCACGCCCGAGATCGAGGACGATCTCGATCCGATTCTGGGGCCTCGGGATCCCACGGCCATCTATGAATCGCATGGTCCCTTCATTCCCATGCCGGCTCACCTGAAGACGAGCGATCAGATGGTCGATTGGATGACCAAGGAACTGCCGAAGCTGACGGCGGAGATCGCGAATCCGCGCACATGAATGGAATGCTCCGCCACGAGGAGCAAGCTGCCGCGCAGTAGCTCAATGAGGGTTCAGGGAAACATCAGGGCCGAGGTCACGATGCTGGCCATATAGGCCAAGGCAATCAGAAGCGGTGCGACCATCGCGGCCGAGGCAAGCAGGAAGACCGACAGACTGAGACTGCGCACGACATCCCTCCTCGTTGAGTTGCCAGCAGCCTAACCGTAACCATGACCGCAACATGGCATAACCTTGGCCAAACCCAAGAAGCGTCGGGTTGTGAGCCTCTTCCTCGCCGACTGAAGGGCGCGATGCCTCCGATACCGCTCGTCTCAGGCTTCCGGGACCCGGTTCTCCAACCTGTCACGCGGTGGCGGGCGTGTGGCGATGTAGAGTGCAACGCTGCCCATAATGATCGCAAGAATGAAGAGCAGAACATTGCTCTCGCTCAGCCACAGGATGAGGCCGTAGGAGACGGCCAGCATGCTCAGGGCATAGATCTTGGCGCGCCGCGGAATGGCCTTCTGATCGCGCCACGTGGTCAGCAGATGGCCGAAGCGGGGGTGGCTGTAGAGCCGCTCGGCCAGGGCCGGGTTCGAGCGGGCGAAGAACCAGACGGCCAGGAGAACGAAGGGCGTCGTCGGCAGAACCGGCAGGAAGATCCCGATCACGCCGAGGCCGAGGCTGACGTAGCCCAGACAGAGATAGAGTTGGCGCATCATCCGGCTCGGGTTCTCCAAGGCTTGCAGGAAGGATCTAACGCTTGTTGGCGGAATCGGTGCCGGCGGCTCTCGCTGTACGCGATCTTTCCCAGCCCAGACAGGCAGGACGCGATGGCGTGCGCCGTCGGGTCCGAAACCGCGCTCCTTCGTCAACGGGCTAATTCACACTCCACGCCGGCTGCGATCTCCAGCAGGTGGCGGTCCTGCCCATGGCGCGCCACCAGCATGATGCCCACCGGGCGCTCATAGTCGGGAACAGGCAGCGAGATGGCCGTGAGGTCGAACTGGTTGCAGAACATCGGGTTGCGCAGGATATGCCAGTCCGTTCTGTTGTAGAGCCTGTCGTCGGCCTCCAGCGGCGCGATCAGGGGGGCCGAGACGGCCGTCGTCGGCAGCGCCAGCACATCGACCGGGCGCAGCCGGTCGTCCATGGCGGCCGCCAGTGACCGGCGGTGGCGGATCATGCGGATATAGAGCGGTGCCGGGACGGTGCCGCTGCGTGCAATCGACCATCGCACGCGCGGATCGATCTCCTCGGCCTTGGTCTCGAGCCAATCCGCATGAACCTCGGAGGCCTCGATGGAAGCGATGGAAGCTGCGGCGGTGGTCTCCGCCATGGCCGTGAGCAGATCATCGATGCTGTGGTCGTGGATCATCGCGCCGGCTTGCGACAGGCGGCTCAAAACCCCATCGAAAGCCTGCTGCACCAGGGGTTCCGTGTCAGCGAACAGGCGCCCCCGCGGAAGGCCCACCCGCAAGCCCGCCAGGGGACGTGGGGTCACTGTCCACAGCTCTTCGCCGGCCATGATGGCATCCGTGGAGGCGCAGTCCTGAACGGAACGCGCAAGCGGCCCGATGGAGTCCAGCGACGGCGATAGGGGAAAGGCCCCGTCCAGCGGGATGCGATGGGCGGTCGGCTTGAACCCGACCACGCCGTTGAGCGCCGCCGGAATGCGCACCGACCCGCCGGTGTCGCTGCCGATGGAAATCTCGCTGGTGCCTTCGGCCACCGTGACGCCTGCTCCCGAGGACGAGCCGCCCGGAATGCGCAGAGGATCGGCCGCATTGCCGGGTGTGCCGTAATGCGGATTGAGGCCGAGACCCGAATAGGCGAACTCGACCATGTTGGTTTTGCCGAGAATGACAGCACCTGCCTGGCGCAGGCGACGCACGATCGTGGCATCTCTGTTGGCCGGTGGCCTGTCGCGCAGCGCGATGGAGCCTGCGAGCGTGGTCTCGCCCGCCACGTCGAACAGATCCTTGATGGAGACGATCGCCCCATCGAGCGGGCTTAAAGAAACGCCCGCGTGCCGGCGTGCATCGCTGGCGTCAGCAGCCGCGCGGGCCGCATCGCGGTAGAGGCGGACGAACACCCGCTCGTCGGCGGCCCGCGCGTCCAGTCGCTCCAGAATGGTTTCGAGCTTGTCGCGGATGGTCGTCATCGAAGCACCGAATGGCGGAAATGATGATTCAGCTTAGCACCGGAGCCAGGGCCTTCTGTCAAGCAGGGCGATAATGCAGACTCAAGCTGCGTCATCACCGGCCTTGTGCCGGTGATCCCGATTCGAAAAGCGCTGAGCCTCACATCATCGGGATGGCCGGGACGAGCCCGGCCATGACGGAAAAGTCTCACCCAGTCGGACCTTCCCCTCCAAGAAGAAGGGGAAAAGAAGCTTCTGGGTATACGAGCCGCCCTCAAGACGCATAGCGCTGCCGGGTCTCGGGGGCTTCATCGGCGTCGGTCACCATGGTGGCGATCGGGAAGGTGATCACGCAGCGTACGCCTGCCGGCGCGAAATCGAGCTTGATCTCGCCCCCGAGCTGCTGGGCCAAGCCGCGCTGGATCAGCTTGGTTCCAAAGCCCTGCCGCTCGGGCTGCTTCACGGTCGGACCGCCGCTCTCGACCCATTCGACGAGGAGGGAAGGCGGAGCGCTGCCGGACGTGACGGCCCACATGACATGGACCTTTCCGTCCGGCACCGAGAGGCTGCCGTATTTGACGGCATTCGTCGCCATCTCGTGGATGGCCAAACCTAAGGCCAGCACGGCGCTCGGCTGAAGATTGATCCTCGGTCCCTTCAGGCGGATACGCTGGCGCATGGCGTCCTGGTAAGGATCGAGCTCGCTCTTGAGCACATCTTCGAGAAGCGCGCCCTGCCACTGGGTGGTGGTCAGAAGATCGTGGGTTTTGGCGAGCCCGTGCAGGCGATCCATGAAGGCGTTCCAGGCCGCAGGATCCGTGTTCTCGACTGAGCGGCGGGTCAGCGAGGCGACAGACTGCACGGTCGCCAGCGTGTTCTTCACGCGGTGATTCAGCTCGTGCACCAGAAGCGCCTGCCGTTCGTCGGCAAGCTTGCGCTCGGTGATTTCCTGCGAGACGCCGACCATGGACAACTGGCCATTTGCGCCGATCCGCGTCCGCCCGCTGACACGGATCCAGTGCTCGCTCTCGTCGGGCCAGATCGCGCGATATTCCACATGGAGATCCGTGTTCGTCGCAATCGCCTGCGCGACGGCCTCGGCCTGCATGGCACGGTCATCGGGATGGATGGATGCGACCAGATCCGCATACGTGAACGGCTCGTCGCGGCTGCGGCCGAAATTGGCCCGGCAGGTAGCGGAGGTGATGAAGGTGCCCGTTTCAGGGGTGAATTCCCAGGAACCGAAATGCCCGGCATTGAGCGCCAGGCGCAGGCGGGCTTCGCTCTCGGCCATCTGGGCCAGAACATCCTCCCGGTCGCGCTCATGCTGGCGGATATCCGCCGACGCTTCCGCGAGCGCCGTCTTGATCGTGTCGAACTCCAGAACCTGCGTGGTGTCCGGTCCGGAGACCTCTTCCCTGCGGCCGAGCGCCTGGGCGGCCGCAACGAGCTGGTCGACGGGTCTGGCAATGGCACGGGCGAGAAGGGCCGCCAGGATGAGACCGCCGAGAACGACTCCGGCCAGGATCATGAGCCAGAAGAGCGAGCGCTGAATGGACTGCGCGAGCTCCGAGGTCGGGATGCTGATGACGAAGGACCAGCCATAGGCGGGCGACTGGCTGAAAAACGTGCGCACCGCAATGCCGTCGAGAGTGACGCTCTGAAGAACGCCCTCGGTGGACGCAGCAAGAGCCTCCTGGATGTTGGCGCTGGCCGGCTGGCCAACGAACCGCTCCGGCGCACGGGACCGGGCCACGATCCGCTTGCTGCGATCAAGCACGGTGGCGTTCCAGCCATCGACAAGTCGCTGATCGCGGATGATGTTTTGAAAAGCCTCGGGGGTGATGGCAAGGGACAGGATATAGACCACCGTCTCGTCGATGATGACCGGGACGTCGATGGTGATCAGGCGTTGTCCCGTCAGGGAGCCGGTATAGAGATTCGAGACATGGGGCTCGCGCGTGTCCCGAACCTGCCGAAGAACATCCAACCGGTTGCTGTCCGGCAGGCGAACGCCATAGGGCACGCGGGTGTTGAAGATGACGCGCCCGCCCGGCTCGAAGAGCGCGACCCAGGAAGGATCTGCGAGACGCACATCCTTCACCCGCTTGTAGAAGCCCTCATAGTCACCACTGGCCAGGGTCGGGGATTGCGACAGGACGCGCGTGGCCAGAACCGATTTGTCGATTTCACGATCCAGCAGCAGGCTTAAAGCCCGCGCGGTCTCCTGCATGCGCTGATCGACGGCCTGCTGCTCGGCCCTGTAGCCTGAGTAGAATCCTCCTGCCGCCACCAGGATGATCGGCAGCGAGATGGCGAGCACCAGTCCCCACAGGACCTGGCGCAGTGAGATTCTGGCTCTTCCGGGGAGACCCATAGCCGCTTGCGCAGAGTTCATTCCGGCCATGGTATCGTGCGCCATGGTGCTAACTCACGTCCTGCGCCGGCATGGTGACGCGCACGAGGGTTGCCGGCTCATCCGGCGGCCATTCCACATGGGCGTCGAGCTGGCGCGACAGAGCCTTCAGGACCGTGCCGGACGCACTGTTCTGCGCCGCCTGCTTCTCCTCGGGGCTGAAGGCATCGTCCGAGAGCTGGAACAGCAGAACCCCGTCGCGGATGCGCAAGGTGAGCTTCAGCTTGCCGTGGCGCTCGATGTAGGCGTGACTGAGCGCGTTGACGACGATCTCGTTGAACAGGAGCGCGATGGGCGCCGCCTTGGCGGCCTCCACCTCCACGTTCTCGACCTCGAATTCCGGCGTGATCCGCACCCCGGGCATGGCGGCGGTGAGTTCCTGACACAGCCCCTTGGCAAAGCTCGACGCGTCGAAGCGCGCGGACCCCTTGCCGTCGTAGAGATCCCGATGCGCCGCGGCCAGCGCCTGCAGGCGTTCCCTCATGCGGCCGAGCACCTGCCGGGTCTGATCGTCCTCCGCCTGGCGGATCTCGATTCCGATCAGGGACAGGAGGAGCTGAAGATTGTTCTTCACCCGGTGGTCGAGCTCGTGCAGAAGCGCCGTCCGCTGCTCGAGAAGCGTCTGGAGGGCATCCTGCGCCAGGTGCTTGTCGGCCCTTTCCCGGGCTTCGGCCAGCGCCCGCAGAACCGTGCCCGGGAGCCGGTCGAGGCTGTGCTTGAGCACGTAGTCCGTGGCGCCGCGCTTCAGGGCTTCGACCGCCACCTCCTCGCCAAGCGCCCCGGACACGAACACGAAGGGCGTGCCTGGCGCCCGCGCCTGCACGATCTCCAGCGCGCTCAATCCATCGAAGGCGGGAAGCCTGTAATCGGCCAGGATGATGTCCCAGTGCCCGTCCTGCACGGCGCGTACGAAATCGGCCGCCGCATCAACGCGCTCCATGGAAACAGCCAGGTCGGCGGAGGCCAGCGCCTCCGTCACCAGTTCAGCATCGAGCGCGCTGTCCTCCAGGAGGAGGATGCGCAGCATCGGGCCGGACTGAGGACGGGCCTGCACGCTCATCGATGCCGTTACTCTCCGTTGCGCCGCGGCGGCGGTTCGTTGAGGATGGCCCAGAACACGCCGAGATCCTGGATCGCATCGAAGAACTCGCGGAAGCCCACCGGCTTCACCACGAAGGCATTCACCCCGAGCTCGTAGCTGCGCACGAGGTCGCTCTCCTCCCGCGAGGAGGTGAGCATCACGACCGGCGTCTGCCTGAGATGCGGATCGGACTTCACCTTCTCCAGCACCTCCAGCCCGTCGACCTTCGGCAGCTTGAGGTCGAGCAGCACCACGGCGGGATCGCTGGTGTTGCGGCTCTCATGCGGGCCGCGACGGTAGAGGAAATCGAGGGCTTCCGCGCCGTCGCGCACCACCACGACCTCGTTGGCGAGCTGGCTCTGCTCCAGGGCCGCCAGGGTCAGTTCGAGATCCTTCGGGTTGTCCTCAACCAGCAGGATCGGCTTCAAATCCGGCATTCACGCCGCTCCTTCAGTCTTTGTTTCATCCGGCAGGGCAATGGAGAAGGTCGCGCCCCGGTCGAGCGCGCCTTCAGCCCAGGCCCGGCCCCCATGCCGTTCGACGATGCGGCGCACATTGGCCAGCCCGATGCCGGTGCCTTCGAAATCCTCCATCCGGTGCAGCCGCTGGAAGACGCCGAAGAGCTTGTCGAGGTACTTCATATCGAATCCGACGCCGTTGTCGCGCACGAAAAACACCGTCTCCCCATTGTTGCGGGTGGAGCCGATCTCGATGCGCGCCTTCTCCCGGGGGCGGGTGTATTTTACGGCATTGTCGAGGAGATTTTCAAACACCAGCCGGATCAGAACCGGATCGGCCGTCACCTCGGGCAGGTCGCCGATCACCCACTCGATCCGGCGACCGGCCGCATGCGCCATGAGCTGCTGCCGCACCTCGTCGATCATGCGATGCACGTCGATCCGCCGGGGTTTCAGGGCCGTGCGTCCCATCTGCGAGAAGCGCAGCAGGTTGTCCACGAGGGTTCCGGCCGTGTAGGCCGAATCGATGATCGTGTCGATGTAGCGCTTGCCCTTGTCCGAAAGCTCGCCCCATTCCTGCTTCTTCAGCAGCTCGGAATAGCCCACGATATGCCGGAACGGCGCGCGCAGGTCGTGGGAGACGGAATAGGAGAAGGACTCCAGCTCCTTGTTGGAGCGGCGCAGCTCCTCGGACATGGCCGCCAGTTCCTCGGCCCGGCGCAGCACGATGCCCACGATGGCGTGGCGCAGTTCCCTGACCGCCTCGATCTCGCTTCGGTCCCAGGGCAGGGACCGCTCCCGCACCGTCTCCTTCCAGATCTCGAAGGAGCGGCGGGGGTGGAGGCGCAAGGTGCCGGCCTCTTCCTGCACGGGCTTCTGCGGATTGCCGCCCCATTTGACGGTCTGGACCACTTCGGGGCGGAACCAGAGCACATAGCTCGAATGCGCCTTCGAGACCGAGATCGACAGCAGGCCGCTGGCCCGGTCCGCACAGGCCTTTGCCTCCGGGTAGACCTGAGACAGGCACTCCGTTGCGAAGACGTCTTCTTGGGTGTGCCGCGAGAGCCAGGCGAACAGAGCCCTGGCCTCTTCTTCAGTAGGGGCCTGGCCCAGGAGCCAGCAATGGTCCGGCGTGAGCACGGCGGCGCCTTTCGCTCCGGCCAGGAGCATGAGGTCGTCCGGATGGTTCACGAGACCCGCGATAAAATGGTCTTCCGCCGCCATATGGGCGAGGAGCCGCGTCTGAACGGCGCCGAGACGCACCCGGTTCTCGGCGAGCGTCGTGTTCTCCCGCGCCTCGAGCTGCAGCGAGAAGATCTGGGTGAGGAAATCGCAGGCATTGCGCACCTGCAGCGAGACCCGCTTGGGCTCCTTGTTGTGGCAGGAGATCAGGCCCCACAGCCGGCCGTCGCGCAGGATCGAGATCGACATGGAGGCGAGCGTGCCCATGTTGCGCATGTATTCGAGATGCACCGGGGAGACGCTGCGCAGCACCGAGTCGCTCAAATCGAGCGGCGCGGGATCACGGGACTGGATCGGAACCGGCGTGTAGTTCGCGTCGGAAATGATGCGCAGGCGGTTGCGCCGGTAGAGTTCCCGCGCCTGGGCCGGAATGTCGGAGGCCGGAAAGCGCAGGTCGAGATAGGAGGGTAGGACCTCGTTGCGGTCCTCGGCGATGACGGTGCCGTTCCAGTGCTCATCGAAGCGATAGATCAGCACCCGGTCGAACCCGGTCATGCGGCGAACGTCCTGCGCCGCAAGGTGGCACAGGCTGTCGATGCTTGAGGCGCCCTGAAGCTGCTCCACGAAGCGGCGCAGGGTGGGATAGAGCGAGTCGAGGCTCGAGACGGAATCGGACGGTGTTTCCTCAAGCTCCAGGACGGCATAGTCGCCCGAGCGGGAAATCGCAGCCTCATAAGCCCGCTGGCCCGTTGCCGTGGCGATTTCGATCGTGCGCAGGGTGCGCGTGGTCCCGGTCGGCGGCGGATCGGCGAGCGGTTGCTCGAATTCATGGGCCAGGACCGGCAGGACCTCGGGGAACGGCCGGTCCAGGACGCCCGTCGGATCGAGCCCGGAGATGTCCGCGATATTGGCGCTGGCATAGGCGAGCGTCCGGTCGGAGAGCCGAAGCGCCAGAAGGATTCCGTGCGGCTGGATGCTGCCGGGAATGTGGATCGGCTCCCGGTCGCAGGCGGTCAGGTCGATATCTTGCGGCGTCTGCAGGGTCATGGGGTCTCGCACAGCCAATCATGCATCACAGTGAAGGTCTTTTGTGCGGACTCGACGATCAGATCGTCGACCTCCGGCGAGGACGCTTCCAGAAGCACCGCGCCGAACGACCTCCACATGGCCGCAATATCACGTCCGTAGCTGCGGAAATAGGCGCAGCCCGTCTCCGCGTTAAGCCCAAGCCGGTTCTCCACGTCGCGGGCGATGATGGCGCCGCCCAGCGTGGAACCCTCGACCACATACATGCTCCCGAGCACCGCTTCCGGGGCCGGGAGCGGCATCAGAGGCTGGCATTGTGGCAAACGGATGATGTCTTCCGATTTTAGTCCTAGGGCTTCAAGATCCTGGACCAGGAGTTGCGTCTTGCGGCGGCGCTCGAAGAAGCTGCGATCCGGTGCCTTGCCGGCCGCATTCTCCTCCCAGGCCTTGTGGAACCCGTAGAAGCGGATCAGCAGGTCCCGGTAGGCGTCCCGCGAGGCGATCCGGCGGTCGAGGTCCATGGCCGCTTCGATGCGCTCGTGAGCCGCGCGGGTCTCGGTTTTCAGTCGTGCCAGAATCGTCATGCAATCTCGTCCACGGGACGGCCCAGCCGCCTGGCAGCCGTCCGCTCGGCCAGTCCCAAGCCGTCGTGAATCAGAACCGCCAGCAAGGCAACCACCAATCCGCCCTGAAGAACGAACGCGACATTGTTGGATTGAAGCCCGGCGATGATCACCTCCCCCAACCCCTTGGCCGCCACGGTCGAGCCGATGGTGGCCGTGCCGAGGCTGATGATCACCGAGAGGCGGATGCCGGCGAGGATCACCGGCAGGGCGAGCGGCAGCTCCACCTGCCACAGGCGCTGGCGGGCATTCATGCCCATCCCCCTGGCGGCCTCGAGCGTACGGGGAGACACCTCCGTCAGGCCGGCCAGCGTGTTCTCGAAGATGGGCAGGAGACCATAGAGAAACAGCGCGATGAAGGTCGGCTTTTCCCCAAAACCCACAAGCGGTACGGCGATCGCCAGCACGGCGATGGGCGGGAAGGTCTGGCCGATATTCACAAGGCTGCGCGAGAGCGGCAGGAACTCGCGTCCCGCAGGCCGGGTGACGAAGATGCCGAGCGCCACCGCCAGGATCGTGCTGGCGAGGGTTGCGAGGAACACGATCCGCACATGCGACAGGGTGAGGGCGAGCAGGCTGCCCTGGTTGTAGATCGCCGGGGCGTTGTTCGCGGTCAGCGGCGCGAACGCGAAGGCGAAGAGCTGCGGCCTCGTTACGAAGGCAACGAGCAGGAGCAGCGCCGCAGCGCGCAGGATGACGGCACGCGCGCTCATGCGAGAGACCGCCCGTGCCTGAGAATGCCGTCGACGCTGATGCGCCCGATGGGAGCCCCCGATGCATCGGCCACGGGAAGAGCGGGCCTGCCGCGCCAGATCAGCTGCGCCAGTGCATCGCGCAAGGTCGCCGAGACGGTGATCGGTTCGCCCTCGGCGGATCCGGGCTCCATCGCATCCTTCACCGTCACGAGGGACAGCAGGCGGAAGGACCGCTCCGCCGTGCCCACGAGCTGCTCGACGAAGGCTTCCGCCGGATGGGTCAGCAGATCGGCAGGCTTTGCATATTGCAGGAGCCGTGCCTGATCCATGACGGCGATCCGGTCGCCTAAATGGAAGGCTTCGTTCATGTCGTGGGTGACGAGCACGATGGTGGTGCCGAGCCGGCGCTGAATCGCCAGGAGATCGTCCTGCGCCTTGCCGCGGATCACGGGATCGAGGGACCCGAACGGCTCGTCCATCAGAAGAAGCGCGGGCTTTGCGGCGAGCGCGCGGGCGACACCGACGCGCTGCTGCTGGCCGCCCGACAATTGATGCGGAAATTTTTGGGCGAACTCGCCCGGATCGAGCTGGAACAGGTCGAGCAGTTCCTCGACGCGGGCCGCAATGCGCCGCCTGTCCCAGCCGAGAAGGCGCGGCACCGTACTGATGTTCTCCGCGACCGTGCGGTGCGGGAACAAGCCGTAGCCCTGGATGACATAGCCGATGCGATGCCGGAGCTCGTCCTCGGGCAATGTTGCCGTATCCTGCCCGTCGATGAGCACGCGGCCCGTGTTGGGAACGACAAGCCGGTTGATCATGCGCAGCAGGGTCGACTTGCCGGCCCCCGAGGTGCCGACGACAACCGCGATTTCGCCGTCTCCCACCGTGAAGGACACGTCATCGACGACGATATTGTCGCCATAGCGCTTGCTGAGATGCTCAATCTCGATCATGCGCGCCCCGCCGTGTCAGGTCGATAATCGCATCGAGGATGATGGCCGCGGCAAAGGACAGGGCCACCGTCGGAATGGCCCCGAGCAGCACGAGATCGATGGCCGTCTGGCCGATGCCCTGGAACACGAAGGTGCCGAAGCCCCCTCCCCCGATCAGCGCGGCGATCGTGGCAAGCCCCAGATTCTGGACCAGAACGATGCGGATGCCCGCCAGGATCACGGGAAACGCGAGCGGCAGCTCGATCTGCACGAGGCGCTGGCGCCGCGACAGGCCCATGCCGCGCGCAGCCTCGGTCACGTCGGCCGGCACCTGGCTCAACCCCGCCATCGTGTTGGCCACCACCGGCAGCAGGGAATAGAGAAACAGCGCGATGAAGGCGGGTGCCGCGCCGATTCCACGGATGCCGAGCGCTGCGGCGAGCGGCACGTTTGCCGCGAGAAAGCCGAGCGGCGCGATCAGGATGCCGAAGAGGGCAATGCTCGGAATCGTCTGCACGATGCTGAGCCCCTGCAGGAGTGCCGCCCGCAAGGCGGGAACACGATGGCTTGCGAGGCCCAGCGGCAATCCCACGAGACAGGCAGCGAGCATCGACCCGAAGGCGAGCCACAGATGCTGGCGCGCCTCGCGCCAGAAGCTGTCCGCCCGGTTCGCATATTCCTTCATCAGGGAGAGATCGCTCCAGGCTCCCGAGAGAAGCAGAAGCGCGAGAGCCCCTGCGGCGATGCTCAAGGCCGCGAGCCTCCCCCCAGGTCCCAACCGCAGGCGCGTCAGCGCGTCGGCGGCAAGCAGCGCGAAGGCCAGAGCAAGAAGCCAGAAGCCGATGGCAGGCGACACGCGGGCAAAAGTGTTGCCTGCCGGTGTGACGAAACCCGCCGAGACGCCAACGGCGGGAAAGATCACGCACAATCCGAGGGAGGCTGCCGCGAGCCGGACGAGGGGCCTGTGCGCCAGCGCCGCGCAAAAAGCGACGCCAAGCACCACAACGATGGTGCCGACAGCGCCTGCCGGCGGCAAGGCGTCGACAAGCAGGCGCCCTTCGCCGGAAACGATGCGGTTGGCCCGGTACGTGACGAAGGGGCTTGCGAACAGCGCAAGACCGATGAGCCCGGCGATCACGCTCCCGAGCCGGTCCAGGTGCAAGGTGGGGCGCAGGGTGGGCATGCCGGGCGCAGTGGTTCGGGAGGAGATCGTGTTCACAAAACTTCCGGCTGTTCTTATGCCGCCTTTGTTCTCAGAGTCCGTCCGACCACTCTCTCACTTCATCCTGAGGAGCAGCGCAGCTGCGTCTCGAAGGAGGCTCCAGTGCTCTCTGGAAGCTCCTTCGAGACGGTCGCTTAAGCGACCTCCTCAGGATAAGGGTTTTGGGAATGGCCAAAGAGTGCATCCGGCGGTTCTGGGCGAATGATGAGCCAGACACCGGGACCAAGACCTCAGGTCACTTCAAAAAACCCTTGGACTTCAGGTAATCCGTCGCCACCGCCTTTGCCGGCTCGCCGCCGACCTGCACCCGGGCATTCAGCCCCTGGAGGGCTGCGAGATCGAGGGAGGCGAAGATGGGCTTCAGGATCTCGGCGATCTTCGGGTTCTCCTTCAGGGCTGCCTCACGCACGATGGGAGCCGGCGCATAGACGGGCTGCACGTTCTTGTCGTCCGCCAGCACCACGAGGCCGGAGGGAGCGATGCCGCCGTCGGTGCCGTAGACCATGGCGGCATTGGCCCCGTTGGTCTGTTCGGCCGCCGCCTTGATGGTGGCCGCCGTGTCGCCGCCGGACAGCACGATGAGCTGCTCGGGCTTCATCCGGAAGTCGTAAGTCTTCTGGAAGGCCGGCAGGGCGGCTTCCGAGTTCACGAACTCGGCGGAGGCGGCGAGCACCACCTTGCCGCCCTTGGCGATCCACTGGCCGAAATCGGACATGGTCTTGAGCTTGTTGGCGTCGGCCACCTCCTTGCGCAGGGCGATGGCCCAGGTGTTGTTGGCCGGCGACGGATCAAGCCAGACGATCTTGTTAGCATCATAATCGAGCTTCTTGGCGGTCTCGAAGCCCTTGGCGGCGTCCTTCCAGACCGGATCGTCCGCCTTGTTGAAGAAGAAGCCCGCATTGCCGGTATATTCGGGGTAGATGTCGATCTCGCCGGCCGTGAGGGCCTTGCGCACCACCGGGGTTGCGCCGAGCTGGATCCGGTCCTGGGTCTTGATGCCGTTGGCGTCGAGGGCAAGCAGGATGATGTTTCCGAGAACGGAGCCTTCCGTGTCGATCTTGGAGGAGACGACCACATCGGCCCGAGCGGCCCCCATCGCCGCCAGCCCAAGGGCAACAGCAAACACCGTCGGCTTGAGGATGGACTTCATGTGAACCCCCTTGTGAAACCTTGCCCTGCTGTTTTTAGGACAGTCCGGCGATTTAGGCAGAGGGGGTGTCAAGAAGACTTGAGCCGGAGGTTAAAAACTTCGTGTGATCCCGAAAGATCCCGCCGAAGGAACTTTCATGGTGAAGGGCTAGCGAGTGATGGATGCAGGCGATCACGTTTTTCTTCCCGCTGCTCCCAGCCTCATCCTGAGGAGCAGACGGAGACGCGAAGGATTGGAGACCAGCATGGCCGGCACAAGGCCGGCCATGACGGTGAGGGCATGCCCAGGACGGGCAGTGAGGGAGCAGCGTCCTTAAGCGCTCAGGGTCGACGGAGGCTCCTGGGCGATGGTGAAGCGGACCTGCGCCTGCGGCCGGTGATCCTCGGAGAGGGTGCGCCAGGTGCGCTCGGCCTCCGTGCGGCTCTCGAAGGGCCCGATGACCCGCTCAGTGCCGTGGACGATTTTTTCGCAATCGCAGGAGGTGTACTCGCCGCCGACCACCCAGAAACGTGAATTGCTCATTGTCGATCTCCATTGCTGAAAGAGGTTTGAGGTTTGCGTGAGAATTACTCGGCCGCCTGAAGCTTGGTCGAGGACTGGAACTGGGCGGTCTCGGTCGACTCGGCCATGGCGGTTGTGGAGGACTTGCCGCCGGTGATCGCCACCGAGACCTGGTCGAAGTAGCCGGTGCCGACCTCGCGCTGGTGACGGGTGGCGGTGTAGCCGCTCGTCTCGGCGGCAAACTCGGCCGCCTGCAGCTCCGAATAGGCGCCCATGCCGCGGTCGCGGTAGCCGCTCGCCAGATCGAACATGCCGTAGTTGAGCTGGTGGAAGCCGGCCAGCGTCACGAACTGGAACTTGTAGCCCATGGCGCCGAGCTCGCGCTGGAACTTGGCGATGGTGGCGTCATCCAGCTTCTTCTTCCAGTTGAAGGACGGCGAGCAGTTATAGGCGAGCAGCTTGCCCGGATAGCGCTTGTGGATCGCTTCCGCGAACTTGCGCGCATCGTCGAGGTCCGGGTGGGAGGTTTCCCACCACAGGAGGTCGGCGAGCTCCGCATAGGCGAGGCCGCGGGCGATGCAATGGTCGAGGCCCGTGTCGTCCTTCAGGCGGTAGAAGCCTTCCGGCGTGCGGCTGTCGGGCTCGATGAAGGGCCGGTCGCGCTCGTCCACGTCCGAGGTGATGAGCTTGGCGGATTCCGCGTCCGTACGGGCCATGATCAGGGTCGAGGTGCCCATCACGTCGGCGGCGAGCCGCGCGGCGATGAGATTGCGCTCATGGGCCGAGGTGGGGATCAGCACCTTGCCGCCGAGATGGCCGCACTTCTTCTCCGAGGCCAGCTGGTCCTCGAAATGAACGCCCGCGGCACCGGCCTCGATATAGGCCTTCATGATCTCGAAGGTGTTGAGCGGCCCGCCAAAGCCGGCCTCGGCGTCCGCCACGATGGGCAGGAACCAGTCGCGCTTCGCACCGCCCTCGGCATGCTCGATCTGGTCGGCGCGCTGGAAGGTGCGGTTGATGCGCCGGCACAGTTCGGGGCCGGAATTGGCCGGATAGAGCGACTGGTCGGGATACATGGCGCCGGCGACATTCGAGTCGGCGGCCACCTGCCAACCGGAGAGATAGATCGCCTCGAGCCCGGCCCGGGCCATCTGCATCGCCTGGTTGCCGGTCATGGCGCCGAGCGAGTGAACGTAGGGACGCTCGTGCAGCAGCTGCCACAGCTTCTGCGCACCGCGTTCGGCAAGGGTGTGGGCGATGGGGAAGGAGCCACGCAGGCGGAGCACGTCCTCGGTCGTGTAGGGCCGGCTCACACCGTCGAAGCGGCCCTCGGGAGCGGAGGGGATTAGATCTTGCAGCGAACCCGGGGACGTTTGGGCGGTCATGGTTTATCCTTCAGTTTACATTCCTTGACAAAACCCGCCTGCAGGCCAGTATTGATGCAATGCAGCAGGGCGCGTTCTTCTAATAATCCTTGAAGAAGCTATTGTTTCAACGATGGATTCCCGAAGAAAAGTGGTCCTGTAAAGCTATGACAAACCACGTCGTGTAAAGTTGTAAAAAGATTTACAGTATGGATGAGAGCAGAAAGCTTTTCGTCGGCCCCCGCCTGAAGCGTCTGCGGCGGGACCTCAACCTGAGCCAGTCCCGCATGGCCGAGGAACTCGGGCTTTCGCCGAGCTATCTGAACCTGATGGAGCGCAACCAACGCCCGATCACCGCCCAGGTGCTCATCCGCCTTGCCCATGCCTATCAGCTGGACCCGCGCGAGTTCGCCAGCGACGATCACGAACGCACCGTCCTGGAGCTGGAGGAGGTTTTTGCCGACCCGCTGTTCCGCTCAACCCCGGTGGCGCGGCTCGAGCTGCGCGAGACCGTGGAGAGCGCCCCCTCCCTGGTGGACGCCATCAACCGCCTCTACCGCGCCTATCAGGCCATGCGCGGGGCCAGGGAGGCGGTGATGCCCAACCTCAGCGACCGCGACCGTGCGGAAGATGCGGCCCAGGTCGACCCGGTCGACCGGGTGCGGGAGCTGATCCACGAGGCCAAGAACCATTTCCCTGAGCTGGATGAGGCCGCCGAAGCCCTCGCGTCGGAGCTCGCATCGAGCGGCCACGACCCGTTCTTCGCGATCAGCGAGCGCCTGCACGCCAAGCACGGCGTCCGGGTGCGCGTGATGCCGGTCGACGTGATGCCGGACAGTCTTCGCCGCTATGACCATCACCGGCGCCAGCTTCTGATCTCGGAGCTGGTGGACCCTTCCGGCAGAACCTTCCAGGCGGCCTACCAACTGGGCTTCGCCGAGATGCGCGAGACCATCGATGCGCTCGCCGCCCGTCTGGAGCCAGTGGACGGTCCGGCGCAGCGCCTGCTCCGGGTGTCGTTCGGCAACTACTTCGCCGGCGCGCTGATGATGCCCTATGGCCGGTTCCATGCGGCAGCGGAAGCTCTGGGCTACGACGTGGAGGTGCTGGGCGCCCGCTTCGGCGCGAGCTTCGAGCAGGTGGCGCACCGCCTCACGACCCTGGCTCGTCCCGGCGCGCGGGGCATTCCCTTCTTCCTGGTGCGGGTGGATTCCGCCGGCAACGTGTCGAAGCGCTTCTCGTCCGGCCGCTTCCCGTTCTCGCAGTTCGGCGGCACCTGCCCGCTCTGGAACCTGCACTCCACCTTCCGCACGCCCGGCCAGGTGGCAACCCAGATCGTTGAGCTGCCGGATTCATCCCGCTGGTTCTCCGTCGCCCGCGCGGTGAAGCGCGCCTTCAAGCCATGGGGCACGCCCGATCCGCAATTCGTGGTCGGCCTCGGCTGCGAGCTGAAATACGCCCATCGCCTCGTCTATGCCCGCGGTCTCGATCTGGCCGCCGCCGACGCCACGCCCATCGGCATCAACTGCCGCCTGTGCGAGCGCGTCGCCTGCCCGCAGCGCGCCGCTCCTCCGCTGATGCATGCGCTCATCGTCGACGAGATGAGACGCGGCGTGTCGCCCTTCGAGTTCGACGCGACGTGAAGCCCTCAGGCGGATCTGTCATGCCGGTAGAAAGCATTCGGAATGCCGTGCAGATCCCGCAGGCCCATGAACGTCATGCCGGCTTTCTCGAGCACCCTCCGTGACACGAGGTTGTCGGCAACTGCGAAGCCGATCACATGGTCGACGGGGACGCGGCGATAGATCCACTCCAGGAGTACGCCTGCAGCCTCGCTCGCATAGCCGTGGCCCCAGAACGGCCGCATGAAGCTGTAACCGAGCTCAAGCTCGCCGGTCTCGTCGAAACGGCCGAACCCGGCGTGGCCGAGAAACCGGCCCTGTGCGTCCAGCACCTTGAACTTCGTCCAGCCATGGGCCGCATAATCGGCGCGAAAGCCGTCGAACTTCGCACGCAGGAATGCCTCGTCCCGGGGTGGGTCGCCCATCTGGAGAAAGTGCTGCACCTCCGGGTCCTGGTGAAGCTCCGCGAGCAGCGGAAAATCCTCGGCCGCCCATGGATGGAAGCGCAAGCGATCACTTGCCAGAACCGGAATCTCCATGTTCAGCCCTATCGTCTTTCATCAAGCCAGTGGTCCAGGAACCGGTGCAGCCAGCGGGAGACATGCGGGTCATGCTGGAAGCGCCCCTCGAGCTGGCGCACCCGGTCCTGGGCGCCCGGCATGCTGAGGCGCTCCTCGGCGACGACCGTCCAGCGGCAGAGCATGGCGTGGGTCACTTCCGGGTGGAACTGGAGGCCGAACGCCCGTTCGCCCACCCGGATCGCCTGGGTGGGGAAGTCGTCGCCGGTGGCAAGCGTCTCGGCGCCCGAGGGGCAATCGAAGCCTTCCCGGTGCCAGTGATAGACATGGCTCGGCCACGGCACGCCCCAAGCGGTGCTCAGGGCCTCGCCGGCCTGGGTCGGCAGGAGCGGGTAATAGCCGATCTCGGCCCGGCCTTCCGGATGCGCCCAGACGCTGGCGCCCAGGTGCTTGGCCATCATCTGCGCGCCGAGGCAGAGGCCGAGATAGGGCTTGTTCTCCTTGAGCGGCACCGCGATCCAGTCGATCTCCTGCTTGATGAAATCATCCGGATCGTTGGCGCTCATCGGGCCACCGAAGATGACGGCGCCGGCATGCGCGGCGAGCGTCTCCGGCAGGGGATCGCCGAACCGTGGGCGACGGATGTCGAGAGGATAGCCGCGCTCCAGGAGCAGGCGCCCGACCCGGCCGGGGGTCGAATGCTCCTGGTGCAGGATGATGAGGATCGGCGCCCTGGATCGCCGCCTAGGCATGGTTGCGGATCCAGGCGGACGTGGGAGACTGGGCGGAGAGACGCGACAACATCAGCAGATTATTCAGGACAAGCCTTGCCCTCCGCAAGAGGGCACACGAACACCTACCCTCCTGGACGATGGTGAAGCTGGTTCAGGTAGCGCTCGGCCACATCCCGGGCCGGCCGTTCGTCCACCACGATCTCCGCATTCAGAGCCTGTAGCTTGGCCGTGCTGAGCGAAGCGAAAACCCCGTTCAACGCTCTTGAGATGCTGGGAAAGCGCTCCAGCGCCTGGGCCCGCACCACGGGAGCGGGCTCGTAGACGATCTGCGCGCCTTTGGTGTCCTTCATGACCACGAGGTCGAGGGTCGCAATGGCGCCGTCGGTGCCGTAGACCATGGCGGCATTCACCCCACCGATGCTCTGCGCCGCCGCGCGCATGGTGGTCATGGTGTTGCCGGTAGGCTGAACGGCGATCCTGTCCCGGGGGAAGTGGAAGCCGTAGGTCGTCTCGAAGGAGGCGAGCGCCGCCGGGCTCTCGACGAACTCGGCGGAGGCCGCCAGCCGCAGGTTCATGGATGCCCTGACGGCTTGGGCGAAATCGTCCATGGTCGTGAGATTGGAGCGCCGGGCGAGATCGCCCCTCACGGCTATCAGCCAGGTGTTGTTGGCGGGAGCCCGCTCGAGCCAGGCGAGCCGGTGCCGCTCCGCATCCAGGCGCTTGACTAGATTGTAGGCTGATGCCGAGGCCTTCCAGGCCGGTTCGCTTTCGAGGCCATGAAAGAACGCCCCATTGCCCGTGTATTCGGGATAGATGTCGATCTCCCCCTGAAGGATCGCCTTGCGGACCTGCTGGGTCGGCCCGAGCTGAAGGCGGGTCTCCACGGGAATCCCTTCCCGTTCCAGCACGAGGGCGATCATGCTGCCCAGCAGGGCGCCTTCGGTATCCGCCTTGGAGGCGACCACGATGGGATGATGCCCGTGAGCAAGGGTTGGCGTACTCGACAGCGCCAGAAGAGCGCCAAGAGGGGCAAGAAACCGAAAAACCCTGGAGATTCTGCTTTTTCCGATCACGTCAGCCGATCGCGTTAAGTGGTACCGGGTCTAGAAACGGAGCTGTCTGGCCCTAAGATCCTGTTCTATAATGATATCATGGATCAGGGTCATTCCAGGCCCTTTTGCATGGAAGCGCAAAAGTGATAGAAGCGTCTGAGTCCCAAGGCTTGAAGTCCGAAAAATCCAGGGCATGTGTTCCGTGTTCTGGAGAACAATCTACCAGCGCCTTGCCTGAAAGAAAGCAAAACCGTGACCGATAGCGTAATGAGCGACGGCGATCTCAATGGCCTGCGAATCCTTGTCGTCGAGGATGAGGCTGCGATTTCCCTGCTGCTGGAAGACATGCTTCTCGATTTCGGCTGCGAGGTGATCGGTCCGGCGGCACGGCTGTCCGCAGCCCTCGACGTCGTCTCCCGCGAGCAGGTCGACCTGGCCATTCTCGATGTGAATGTGGCTGGCGAACCGATCTATCCGGTGGCGGAAGCCCTGGCGCAGCGCTCGATCCCCTTCGTGTTCTCCACGGGCTACGGCAGCGCCGGCATCCGCGACGCCTTCCGCGACCGTCCGGTTCTGCAGAAGCCTTTTGCCCAGCATGACCTGAAGCAGAAGCTTCTCATGGCCCGCACCAAGACCGCCTGATTTCGGCACCTCCGCAGTCATATCGTGGCTCCACCTGTGGCCGATATGCTGCAGTGATTTACCCTGTGTTCCAAAACACACCGGCCAAGATGTAAATCGGCTTTGATCCCCGCCTCTTGCTGCTAAGCTCAGGTAACGTTAGAGCAGGTAGCCTCCGATCAAGCTGGTCCATGATGTCTGTACGATCCTTCCGCCTTCTGACCGCCACGAGCGCTCTTGTGCTGAGCCTCGCCCATGCGCAGGCGCAGTCTCCCGTGCCGCGCCCGGTGCCGGCGGCGGGTGCCATCGTGGCCACCAAGGGCGGCGAGGAAATGCGCTTCGTGCGCGAGGATCTCTGGCGCTCGGCTCCGGTCCAGCAGAACGTGGTCGGCGGCGATACCCTGCGCACCAACGAGATCGGCAACCTTGCGATCCTGTTTGCCGACCAGACCCAGATCCGGGTCGGGCGCAACTCCACCCTGACCGTCAATGACGTGGCCGGCGGCCAAGCTGGCAACACCCAGCTCAGCCTGCAGGGCGGCACCATCTGGGCCCGCGCGGCCCGCGGCGGCTCGGGCGTGGACGTCAAGACGCCCGCCGCGGTGGCGGCCATCCGCGGCACCGACTGGTCGCTGTCGGTGGATGGATCGGGCAAGACCTCCCTGATCGTGCTCGAAGGCGTGGTCGAGCTCAGCAATCCGCAGGGTTCGGTGACGGTCCGCCAGGGTGAGGGAGCCGTGGCGGCGATCGGCCAGGCACCGACCAAGTTCGTGCTCGTGCGTCCCAACGACCGTGAGCAGATGCTGTTTTACCTGACTCTGCGCGATGGTTTGTCCTGGTTGCCTGCCACCCCCTTCCGGGGATCGGCAGGGCAGGCGGAGCGCGCCCGGATCGAGACGGTCCCGCCGGAGGCCCGCACTGCGGAAGACTGGCTGACCCGCGCCGAGGTGGCTCTGGCCCTCGACGGGTACCAGGCCGCCGCTGCCCCCTTGGCCGAGGCTCGCCGCAGACCCCTTAGTGCCTCGCAGCGTGCTCGCGCGGATCTCGTCGAGGGCCTGATTGCGGGGGCGGAGCGCCGCTGGAGCGAATCCGCTGCCCTTCTGGCTCGCGCCGAGCGCGGCGTCGATACCAAGCGGCGTGTCACCGCCGTTTACGGTCATTACATCACAGCATCGCTTGCCCAGCCGACCCGCGTTCTGCCCCAGCCCAAGATCGCTCCCAACAGCCCGGAGGCCGCCCTTGCGCAGGCGTTTATCGCCGGCTTCCGGCAGGATCTGAATGCGGCGGCCGATCTCGTGAGTGCCGCCGAGAAGCGCTTCCCCACTGACACGCGGCTCGGCGTTTTCTCGTCGCAGCTGTCGCTCGCCCTCAATCGTCGGGACCAGATGCGCTCCTCCCTAGAGCGCGTGCGGGCAGCGGATCCAAACGATCATCTTGTTCTGGCCATGAGCGGCCGGATCAGGGCCGATGTGGACAGCGACCGCAGGGCTGCGCTGGCCGACCTGAAACGGGCCCTGGAAGCCGCGCCGGGCGATGTTGCGATCTGGAACGAGCTCGGCATGTTATATGCCGAACTGGAAGCTCCGCTCGAAGCGGAAGCAGCTTTCCGGCGTGCCATCGCGCTCGATCCGCATGATCCGCTTCCCCGGGCCAACCTGTCCTTCATCCTCCTCGACCAGAGCCGTGTGGAGGAAGCCGGTGCGCTGATCGACAAGGCGCTTGATCTCGACCCTGATTTCCACGTGGCCTATATCGCGCGCGGCCGCTATCTCCTGCAGAAGGGCAATATGCCCGGTGCCATCGAGTCCATTCTGGCGGGCTCGGCGGCCAATCCTGCTTATGCCAACGGCCTGGTGGCCGCGGCAGTCGCCTATTACCAGAATGGCGATATCGAGCTTGCCGAACAGACATTCGACAATGCGGACCGGCTCGACCCGAATGATCCCGTCACCGCGATCATGAGAACGGCCGTGGCACTGGATCAGTACCGGGCCGACGACGCTGTGCGGTTTGCCCGGGAGGCCGTGAAGCGCGCCCGCAGCCGAGGCGGCGACTATGCCGGCCTCTCAGCCAACCGGCAGAGCGGCAGCTACCCGGCGGATGCCTATCGCTTCATCGGTCTTCATGAATGGGGACGCTTCTACGGCGATCGCACCTTCGATCCCTTCCAAGCCTCCAGCTATTTTGATCAGGCGGCGAATGTCAGCCCGAACGTGTTCAGGGGAAGCCCGACCCTGACCAGCGTCGAAACAGGAAGCGATGACGGGGTCGCAGCCGCCAACCTCGTCGTGCAGGGCCTTCTTTTCGATCCGCTTGCGGTCGGCGGACGCCTCGGCCGCATCGACATCCTGCGCCGCCCCTTCGTCGATGCCGAGGTCGGTGGAAGCTGGATCTCCCAAGACGGCAAGACTGGCTGGAAAACGGACGCGACAGTCACCGGGTTCTCGAACGAGCCAATCCCGACTGCCTTCAATTTCTCGGCAAGCCGCCTGCGTGACAACGGGCTTTACAGCTACGATCAGGAGAGGCTCGACAACGCCGCCTTCTTCATCGGCTCGGCCCCAACGGCCGCGGACCGCCTTCTCGTCTTCGGCACTCTGTCGAAGAATGAACCCGGCGCGTTCAGCTCTCTGACAGAGACCACTTTCAATGTGGGAAACCTCGCTGTTCCCGGAGTTTTCTATAACCAAGACGCAAGGGAAGCGATTGACTTCCAGCTGGGCGCTGGCTGGAGCCACACCTTCGGCCACCGCAATGTGGTGACCGCCGCAGTCTTCCACGGGCAGGCCCGGACGACGACGGATACGCAACAAGGCGGCATCGCTGCCAACCCCGAGCTCGTGCTGTTCGAGCTCCTCAGGCGGGAACGGACGCGCACGACCGCCACAGTCGTGGCGCTGAATCACATGATCGGCTTCGGCGATGTGACGCTTCGCTACGGCGCCGAGGCTCTGCGGGGCAAGTCACGGGTAGAATACGAGCAGGACTACCGGGACTATGTGGGCGTCCCGATCCCGCCCTACTCGGACGCGCCCGTCGATGGCGATGTATCCTTCAGCGGAATCCGTCTCTATGCCGATGCCTTCTGGCGTCCCACCGACTGGTTCGAGGCACAGGTCGGGCTGGAGAGAGTTGACATCGATGTAAAGGGTGCATCGATGGACGAGAACATTCTGCCTCGGGCAGGCATCGGAATCTCGCCCTTCGAAGGACAATGGCTGCGGGCTGCCTATCGCAGCGATGTCCTGTTCCCCTCGACCTACACGCTGTCGTCTCTGACCACCGTCGGCCTCCTGCCGAACGTCATTCCTCTGGAACTCGGCGGCAAGGTCGACACCCTGGCACTGCGCTGGGATGCGGAATGGTCTCCGCGTCTCTTCACCTCGGTCGAGTACCAGCGGCAGGACATCAATTCCCTAAGCCTTCCCATTCCTGAGACGTATTCGACGGTCAATGCCGACGAAGCTCGGATCGAGCGGGTGGCGGCAACGGCCAATGTCCGGCTGGGTTATGGCATTGGGTTGTTCGGCACCGTCGGTGCGGCTTCGTCCGAGATCCAAGCGGGGCCTGCTGCGGGATCCCCCGTGCCCTTCGTTGCGGAACGCTTCGCCCGCGCGGGCCTCACCTTCGTGCATCCGACCCGTCTCAGATTCACCGTCGCCCAGACGTTCCTCGGTGGCCTGACGAGTTCGACCCCGCTGGGAAATTTCGTGGGGCTGAAGCTGGATGATTATTGGACCACCGATGCGTCGGTGACCTGGGAAACACCGGATCGTCGGCTGGTTCTTGGGCTGACGGTGCTCAACATCTTCGATAACGAGTACGAGATCCTCACCAATCTTCCTGGCCAGGGGCGTACCATCTCGGCGAGTGTGAAGGCGCGATTCTAGGGTGAATGATAAAAGGTCAGGGTCGCACATCCATGACGGCGGAGAGCCTCTCTGGCGCCACTTCACCATGGCGGGGATCATTGCGGCGCTGCTGATCCCGTTCCTGTTCTTCTCCTCTCCCATCCGACTCATAGAGGCGCGGCTCTACGATCTGCTCTCGGTGATCGCGCCGCCGCTGCCGGCCGAGCCCGGTGCCGTGATCGTCGCCATCGACGAGCCCTCCATCGGCGAGATCGGCCAGCGCTGGCCTTGGCCCCGAGACATCCACGCGAAGCTGGTCGAGAGCCTGCGCGCGGCCGGCGCGAAGGTCATCGCCATCGACATCATCTTCGCCGACCCCACCACGCAGGAAGCCGATATGGCCCTTGCCAACGTGCTCGGCCCGGACGTGGTGCTGGCGGCGGACGATGTCACGACGCCGCTGGAACAGGGCACGCAGGTCACGCGGGTCAACCCCCTCGATCCGTTCCTGAATGCCGGCGCCGTGGCCGGCATCGCCTCGATGCAACTCGACCCGGATGCCTACCTGCGCCGCATGCCGCCGATCCAGGACGGTTTCGCCGCCGAAGCGCTGCGGCTGAAGGGAGAGCCGCAGACCGCCGCTCCTGATGGCGCGTTGATCCAATACTTCGGCCCCCGTCGTTCCTATCCGACCGTGTCCTATTATCAGGCTCTCGATCCGAAGACCTTCCTTCCCCCGAGCTATTTCAAGGACAAGGTCGTTCTGGTGGGCTTGAGCCTCCAGGCCGCCACGACCGCCGACGCGGGAGCCCCGGATACCTTCCCCACGCCCTATACGCTGACTGAGGGCACGCTCACGGCCGGCGTGGAGGTCCAAGCTACGATCTTGGACAACCTCCGCCATAACCTGTACGCGCTCCCGCTCTCCCGCCCGGTCATGGTGCTGCTCGTGATCGCCGGGGCGTTCCTCGCGGCCACCTTCTGCACCCACGGCTTCACGTGGAAGACGGGGCTTGCGGCCACCTTCCTCCTTGCCTTCTTCATCATAGGCGCCTGGGCCCTCCTGCGCTTCGGCCGGGTCTGGGCGCCGCCCGCGCTTCCGGCCGCTGCGGCCCTTGCTGTGTTTGGCACCCGCTTCGGCCTCGACTATGCCCGCGAGCGGCATCTGCGCCGTACCGTATCGGAGGCCTTCTCGCGCTATCTGTCGCCGGATCTCGTGGCGCAGCTCGCCCGCGATCCCGGCGCCCTGAAGCTCGGTGGCGAGCGCCGCAACCTGTCCATCCTGTTCTGCGACGTGCGCGGCTTCACCACCCTGTCGGAGAAGCTGAAGGACGAGCCGGAGCGGCTGACCACGCTCATCAACCGCCTGCTCGATCCGCTCTCAGAGGCGGTGCTCGCGGAAGGCGGCACCATCGACAAATATATCGGCGATTGCGTGATGGCGTTCTGGAACGCCCCGCTGCCCAGCCCGGACCATCCGTTGAAGGCAGCGCGCGCCGCCATGCGCATGCTGGAGGCGGTGAAGGTCCTCAATGCCGAACTGCAGCAGGAGATGGGCGAGGATGCGCCTCGCTTCGCCATCGGCGTCGGCATCAACACCGGCGATTGCTTGGTCGGCAATGTGGGCTCGCGCTGGCGTTACGATTATTCCGTGCTCGGCGACACGGTAAACCTCGCCTCACGCCTGGAAAGCCTCTCGAAGGAATACGGCGTTTCGATCGTGCTGGGCCCTGCCACGGCGAAGGCCCTGCAAGACCACTTCGTGCTCATCGAACTCGACCGCATCGCCGTCAAAGGCCGCAGCGAGACATCGGCGATCTTCACCATCGTGGCTCCGGCAGAACAGCGTCAGGAGGATCCGGCGCTTGCGCAGCTGACGGAGCTGCATCCCACGCTTCTCGACACCATCAGCGCAGGAAAGCGCGTGGAAGCCCTGGCACTCGTCCAGCAATGCCAGATGCTGTCTCCGTCGCTGGCGGCCTATTACAAGAAACTGATGGGGAAAGCGGCAGCCATCCCGGAGTGATGCCTCCCCGAGAGCCTCACCAGAGGGCGACGTGCCTCTGGGAATTTTTGAGACAGCTCGAAGACGCTCAGGCTTGACATTTTCTTCATCGCTCCGGCGCGCATCATGATTTTGCAAACGATTAGCAAGTAAAAACAAAGTCTTGCGCTTGAAGAAACACCCTCTATAAGGTCGCTTCGTTTCCCGCTGAGCCAGCTTTTCAAGTGTCGCGCCATGGACAAGATTCAAAAACTTGCCATCGGCAGCATATTCGTCGGAACTGTCGTTTTCGTCCTGAAATATGCCGCCTATTACATCACGGGCAGCATTGCGCTTTATTCCGACGCGCTGGAGAGCATCATCAACGTGGTGACGGCGGTGGCAGCCTTCATGGCTGTTCGCCTGAGCGCTGCACCGGCGGATGCCAATCACCCTTATGGCCATCACAAGGTGGAGTATTTCTCAGCCGTTCTCGAAGGCGTGCTGATCATCGTCGCGGCCCTGGCGATCCTGCGCGAGGCCTATTTCGGGTTCCTGGCGCCGCGGGTGATCGACGCGCCGATGCACGGTCTAGCCGTCAACGCGATTGCGGGCGTGATCAACGCGGCCTGGTCTTGGGCTCTGATCCGCCACGGACGGCGCCTGCGCTCCCCCGCGCTGGTGGCGGACGGGCGCCACCTTCTGACCGATGTGGTCACATCGGCGGTGGTCATCATCGGCCTCCTGCTCGTGCCGCTCACCGGATGGACATGGCTCGATTCCGCTCTGGCCGCCATGGTGGCGGTCAACATCCTGTGGTCCGGCTGGGGGCTGATCAAGGAGAGCATCGGCGGCCTCATGGACGAGGCCCTGCCGGAAACAACCCTCATCCGCGTGCGCGAGATCATCGCTCTCAATGCGGAAGGCGCCATCGAAGCGCACGACCTGCGCACGCGCCACGCGGGCCGGATGACCTTCATCGATTTCCATCTGGTGGTGCCGGGCGCCATGAGCGTGACCGACGCCCATGACATCTGCGACCGGCTGGAACGCGCGCTCAAGGCCGATGTGGAAGACGCGCTGATCACAATTCACGTGGAGCCCGACAACAAGGCCAAGCACTCCGGCATCGTGGTGCTCTAGGCGAGAGTTCCGCTCAAGAAGTGACTTTTAATAAATCGTAAATCATCTTTGTCTCTGCCATAGGGCCACAAGAATTTAACAAAGACTTACTTCAGCAGTAGGTATTAACCCTAATAGCTCAAGGAAGTCCTCCCCAGTAAAAACAAGCAGCCTGGATAAGCGCGTCGTGGGGGCGCGCGCCTCCCGCGGCGATGCGGGCGGGCCACTGAAATACAATGCGTGTCTTGAACAATTTCAAAATTATTACAAAGCTGGCCATCCCAGTGGTCGTGATGGTTGCCGTCACCGTTGGCCTTATTGTCTTTGCGAAGATGGGGCTCGACACCCTTGCGGCGGAAACCCAGCAGATCGTCGACCTGCACGCAGCCCGGCGCAGCATGGCGCTGGACATCAAGGCCCATGTCAACGAGGCGGCGATCCAGGAGAAGAACCTGATCATCGAAACGCGCTTCCAGGAGATGGCCATCTACGAGCAGGCCTTCCGCGAAGCCAAGACGGAAGCCCTGAAGGATCTGGATAGCCTGATTGCGTTGTCCGACACTCCGGAACGGCGCGCGACCAACGAGCAGCTGAAGAAGGTCGTGGAGGACTACTTCGCCATCATGGGCAAGACCATCGCCCATGCCCAGCTCAATGAAAATGACGAGGCCTTCAAAATTTCGAGCGGCGAGGGCCGCGCCATGCGCCAGAAGGCTTCACAGGCCCTCAATGATCGCGCCGACGCCAATGCCGCTGCTCTCGAGAAGGAGAAGAACGCCGCGGCTGCTCTCGCGTCCTTCACATCCACCAAGCTCATGATCGCCTCCGGTATCGGGTTGAGCTTGGCGATCGGATTGCTGGCAGCCATCGCGATCTACGGCGTGACGCGTCCGTTGAACGGCATGACCGGGGCAATGGGCAGTCTGGCCGAGGGGGATCTGGACGTGAGCGTCACGGGCACCGAGCGCCGGGACGAGGTGGGCCTGCTCGCCCGCTCGCTGCAGGTGTTCAAGGACAACGCCATCGAAGCCCGCCGTCTTGCCGCCGCGCAGGATGTGGAGAACCAGGCCAAGATGCGCCGTGCGGAGTTGCTGGATCAGATCACGCGGCGCTTCGAGAGCAACGTGTCGGCGCTCACGCAAGGCCTGTCCTCGGCCGCCACCGAGATGGAAGCCACCGCCCAGACCATGAGCTCGGTTGCCAGCCAGACCACCCAGCAGTCGGTCACCGTCTCGTCCGCCGCCCAGCAGACCTCGGCTAACGTGCAGACGGTGGCGGCCGCCACCGAGGAGCTGTCCATCTCGATCCGGGAGATCGCCTCTCAGGTGGCGCAGTCCTCGCAGATTGCGGATCGCGCCGTGCAGGGCGCGCGCCGCACGGACGCGGCCGTGCAGGACCTGGCCTCCACGGCCAGCCGCATCGGCGACGTGGTGCAGCTGATCAACACCA
>JAESGY010000276.1_pt1 | contig 31793 bp, 31 predicted proteins | sample 9269841 | NCBI WGS metagenome assembly JAESGY01 (sample SAMN17022865, study PRJNA683097) | algae metagenome | isolation source: Spirirestis rafaelensis WJT71-NPBG6 and co-occurring heterotrophs from... | place: USA: Pinto Wells, Joshua Tree National Park, Colorado Desert, CA | collected 2006-08-15
GGCGGGGGAGACGCCCCGGACCGGCTGCGTCTCCCCCGGCCGGCCGATGGCCGGCGTGAAGGCGCTGAGCGAATGGGTGGCGATCATGCGCAGGATGGTAGCGCCCAGGTCCGAATCGACCGTTAAGGCCACCCGCCGGGACGGGGCGCGGTGGCGGCCGGGCGGGGCTGCTGGGGCGATGCGCATGGGGCGGCTGTACGCCGCCCCAGCCTTAAGGGTCCAGTAACCTGTGGTTGGGTGACGGGAAGGCGATCAGCCTTCCAGCGCCGCCACGCCCGGCAGGGTCTTGCCTTCCAGCCATTCCAGGAAGGCGCCGCCGGCGGCCGAGACATAGGTCATGCGGTCGGCAACGCCGGCATGCTTGAGGGCCGAGACGGTGTCGCCGCCGCCGCCGATCGACTTCAGCCCGGCCGATTGCGTCAGCGCCGCGACCGATTGGGCGGTCGCGACCGTCGCCGTGTCGAAGGGCGGGGTCTCGAAGGCGCCGAGCGGGCCGTTCCAGACCAGGGTCGATGCCTTGCGCAGCCGCGTCTCGATCGCCGCCACCGTGTCGGGGCCGACATCGAGCGCCATCATGTCGGCCGGCACCTTGTCGATGCCGACGGTGCGGGTCGGCACATGGGGGGCGAAGCTCGCCGCCACCACCAGGTCGGTCGGCAGCAGGATCTCGCAGTTGTTGGCCTTCGCCTCCTCCAGGATCTTCCGGGCGGTGTCGTGCATCTCCGCCTCCTGCAGGGACTTGCCGACGGAGTGGCCCTGCGCCGCGAGGAAGGTGTTGGCCATGGCGCCGCCGATGACCAGCACATCCACCTTCTTCGAGAGATTGCCGAGCAGGTCGAGCTTGGTGCTGACCTTGGCGCCGCCGACGATGGCGACCACCGGCCGGGCGGGGTTGCCGAGCGCGGCGTCCAGCGCCTCCAGCTCCGCCTGCATCAGCCGCCCGGCATAGGAGGGCAGCAGCTTCGCCACGCCTTCGGTGCTGGCATGCGCGCGATGGGCGGCCGAGAAGGCGTCGTTGACGAAGACGTCGGCGAGCTTGGCGAGGCCCTTCGACAGCTCGGCGTCATTCTTCTCCTCGCCGGCGTGGTAGCGGGTGTTCTCCAGCAGGATGACGTCGCCGTCGCGCATGGCGGCGGCGGCCGCCTCTGCCTCCGGCCCCACGCAGTCATCGACGAAGGTGACGGGCTTGCCGAGCGCCTCGCCCAGCGCCTCCGCCATTGGCCTCAGCGACATCTCGGGCACGCGCTTGCCCTTGGGGCGGTCGAAATGGCTGCAGACGATGACGCGGCCACCCTTCTCCGCCAGCTCGCGGATGGTGGGCGTCAGGCGCTCGATGCGGGTGCGGTCGGTGATGCGGCCGTCCTTGACCGGGACGTTCAGGTCCGCGCGGAGCAGGACGCGTTTGCCGCGGGGGTCGAGGGAATCAAGCGTACGGAAGCGGGCCATCGGAGGGCTCCTCAAGGGCGGATCACCGCAGGGCGGAACGCGCCATGGCGCGATTCCGGCCCGCGGCACTGCGTCCAGTGCCCGTCCCGCCCCGCCGCCGCAGCGGCGCCCCCCGGCCTCCTGGTCGGGGGAGGGTCGGGGCGGGCGCCGTGTCGTCTATGCGGGGCTCAGAGCTTACCGAGCAGCGCGGCGGTGTCCGACATGCGGTTGGAGAAGCCCCACTCGTTGTCGTACCAGCTCATCACCCGGACCATCGCGCCGTCCACGACCTGGGTCTGGGTGGCGTCGAAGGTCGAGGAATGGGCATCGTGGTTGAAGTCGATGCTGACCAGCGGCTGGGTGTTGTAGCCGAGGATGCCCTTCAGCTCGCCCTCCGAGGCCTCCTTCATCACCTGGTTCACCATCTCCTTCGTCACGCCCTCGGCCTTGAGGTTCACGTCGAGGGAGATGAGGGAGACATTCGGGGTCGGGATGCGGATGGCGGTGCCGTCCAGCTTGCCCTTTAGCTCCGGCAGCACGAGGCCGACGGCCTTGGCGGCGCCGGTGCTGGTCGGGATGGCGGAAACCGCCGCGGCACGGGCGCGGTGCAGGTCCTTGTGCAGCGTGTCCACCGTGTTCTGGTCACCGGTATAGGCGTGGATGGTAACCATGTAGCCGCGCAGGATGCCGAACTTCTCGTGCAGCACCTTCGCCACGGGGGCGAGGCAGTTGGTGGTGCAGGAGGCGTTCGAGACGATCTGGTGCGAGGGCTTCAGGATGTGGTGGTTCACGCCATAGACGATGGTCGCCTGGGCGGAGCTGTCGGAATGCGCCTCGGCCCAGGTGACGGGGGCGGAGACCAGCACCTTGCGCGCGCCGGCCTGCAGCAGGAGTGCCGCCTTGTCGGAATTGGTGAAGATGCCGGTGCACTCGGCGGCGACATCCACGCCCTGCCAGGGCAGCTTGGTCGGGTCCCGCTCGGCCGTCACCTTGATGGGCGAGTAGCGGCGGCCATTGGCGGTGATGAGGAGGCTGTTGCCCTCGACCTGCACCTCGCCGGGGAAGCGGCCATGGACGCTGTCGTAACGGAAGAGATGGGCATTCGCCTCGACCGAGCCGAGGTCGTTGATGGCGACGCACTCGACATCGCTGCGCCCGCTCTCGATCATCGCGCGGAGCACCAGGCGCCCGATGCGCCCGAAGCCGTTGATGGCGACCTTCACGGCCATGATCTTTTCCCCTCTCTTTCGCTCGATCGTCATTGGGCCGGACCGCCGGGGCCTGAGGTGGGCCGGGCCGGGATCCGGTCCAGAAGCCTTATTCCAGGTCCGCAGGGCGCTGCCTATTCAGCGCCCCGCGAAGGCAGCCTCAGCCGAGGCGCTTCTTCACCGCCGCGGCAACCGCATCCGGCGTGATGCCGAAATGGCGGAACAGATCCTCGGCCGGGGCCGAGGCGCCGAAGCCGGCCATGCCGATGAAGAGGCCATCCGGCCCCAGCCAGCGCTCCCAGCCGAAGCCGATCGCCGCCTCGATGCCGACGCGCAGCGCATCGCCCAGCACCTGCGTCTGGTAGCTGGCGTCCTGGGCGGCGAAGAGTTCCCAGGACGGCAGCGAAACCACCGCGACCGGGATGCCCTCCGCCTTCAGCGCCGCCCTGGCGGCCAGCGCCACCCCCACCTCGGAACCGGTGGCGATCAGGGTGGCGCGGCGCGGGCCGGAGGCCTCCTCCGCCACATAGCCGCCGCGGGCGCTGCGGTTCTCGCCGGCATCGGTGCGGAAGGCGGGCAGGTTCTGGCGCGAGAGGGCGAGGACCGAGGGCCCGTCCGCCCGCTTCACCGCCAGTTCCCAGCATTCGGCGGTCTCCATCGCGTCGGCCGGGCGGAAGACCACCAGGTTCGGGATGGCGCGCAGGCTGGCCAGGGTCTCGACCGGCTGATGGGTCGGGCCGTCCTCGCCCAGGCCGATGCTGTCATGCGTCAGCACATGGATGACCCGCTGGCGCATCAGGGCCGCGAGCCGGATCGCCGGCCGCATGTAGTCGGCGAAGACCAGGAAGGTGCCGGAATAGGGGATGATGCCGCCATGCAGGGCCATGCCGTTCATGGCGGCGGCCATGCCGTGCTCCCGCACGCCCCAGTGGATGTAGCGGCCGGCGAAATTCCCGCGGGTGACCGATGGAATGCCCTTCACATTGGTGTTGTTGGACCCGGTGAGGTCGGCCGAGCCGCCGACCATCTCCGGCACCGCCGGCACCAGCGCCTCCAGCGCCTTCTGGGAGGAGACGCGGGTGGCGAGCTTCGGCCCGTCCACGGCATACTTGGCGCGCAGCTCGGCCAGCGGCTCATGCCAGGACTCGGGCAGCTTCCCGGCCATGGCGCGCTCGAACTCGGCGCACATCGGATGCTTGGCCAGGCGCTTCAGCCAGGAATGGCGGGTGCCGGCGCCGCGGCGGCCGGCGGCGTTCCAGCGCTCCCGGATACCTTCCGGCACCTCGAAGGGCGGGTGGTTCCAGCCCATGGCGCTCTTCGCCGCCGCCGCCTCGTTCGGGCCGAGCGGGCTGCCGTGGGAGCCGGCGGTGCCGGCCTTGCTGGGGGCGGAGAAGCCGATGATGGTGCGGCAGGCGATCAGGGTCGGCTTGCGGTTGCGGGTCGCCCAGGTGAGCGCCGCCTCCACCTCGGCGGCGTCGTGCCCGTCCACCCGGCGCACCGCCCAGCCATAGGCCTGGAAGCGCTTCAGCGTGTCGTCGCTGAAGGAAAGGCCGGTATCGCCATCGATGGTGATGTTGTTGTCGTCGTAGAGGACGCAGAGCTTCTCGAGCTGCAGATGCCCGGCGAGGCTCGCCGCCTCGTGGCTGATGCCTTCCTGCATGCAGCCATCGCCGGCGATCACCCAGGTGCGGTGGTCCACCAGGGACTTGCCGAAGCGCGCCGCCAGCAGCCGCTCCGCCAGCGCCATGCCGACGGCATTGGCCAGCCCCTGGCCGAGCGGGCCGGTGGTGGTCTCGATGCCCGGATGCTCGCCGAATTCGGGATGGCCGGCGGCGGGGGAGTGGAGCTGGCGGAAGCGCTGCAACTCCTCGATCCCCATGCCGGCATGCCCGGTCAGGTGCAGCAGGGCATAGAGCAGCATGGAGCCGTGGCCGGCCGAGAGCACGAAGCGGTCGCGGTCGGGCCAGCGGGGATCGGCGGCGTCGAATTTCAGGAAGCGCGTGAAGAGGACGGTGGCCGCATCCGCCATGCCCATGGGCATGCCGGGATGGCCGGACTTCGCCTTCTCCACCGCATCGATCGCAAGCGCCCGGATCGCATCCGCCATCCGCCGCTCCTCCGTGGCCGGGCGCGCCAGGATGGCGGCCTGGGTCTCGAGGGCCGGGTTGGGGGCATCGGGGCTCGGGGCAAGACTGGCCAAAGCAGCAATCTCCGGATTGCCGCGCCCTATACGTCGACGGGCCGGAGGCGGCAACCGCGCAAGGCAGGGCGTGATCTTCGCCCCTGGGGCGGAAGGAACGCCGGCTGGCGGCGCGGTGCTGCGGCGCGGTATAGGAACGGCCATGGAGTCCGCCGCCCCCGCCCCCGCGCCCTACCGCGAAGGCCTGCCGCCGCAGCCGCCCGGGCCGCCCGGCGGCGAGCAGCATGTCAGCGTTCCGGAGACGGTGCGGGATCTGGTGATCGGCACGGCTGATGGCCTGACCCTGCCCTTCGCCCTCGCCGCCGGCCTCTCCGGCGCCGTCGCGGCCAACCCGCCGATCGTGACCGCCGGCCTCACCGTGATCGCCGCCGGCTGCGTCGCCATGGGGCTCGGTGGCTACCTCGCCGCGCGGACCGGTGCGCAGCACTACGCGGCGGAGCGCCGGCGGGAGGAGCAGGAGACCCATGACTATCCCGAGCGGGAGAAGTGGGAGGTCTCGGCCATCCTCCACCGCTACGGCCTGCGGGGGGAGACGCTGCAGCGCGCGACGGAGGCCATTGCCTCCGACCGCCGGCGCTGGGTGGATTTCATGATGCGCTTCGAGCTGGAACTGGCCGAGCCGGTGCCGGAGCGTGCGGCGCCATCGGCGGCGACCACCGCCGGCGCCTATGTGGCGGGCGGGCTGATCCCGCTCCTGCCCTATATGCTGCTGAGCGAGACCATGCCGGCGCTGGCTTGGTCCGCGGCGCTGACCGGCATCGCGCTGTTCGGCTTTGGCTGGCTGAAGGCGCGGGCAACCGACATGCCGGCGCTGCGCGGCGCGGTGCAGAGCCTGGCTGTCGGCGGCGTCGCGGCCGCCGCCGCCTATGTGGTGGCGGGGCTGGTCAGCGGGTGAGAGATGGGGGGCAAAGCCCCCCGGCCCGGCTACAGCGCCCGGTTCGCCCGGGCCAGCACCGCCCCGAACAGCACCTGGCAGCCGGCCTCGGCCTCGGCCGGTTCGATGCTCTCGGCCTCGTTGTGGGACAGACCGTCCTTGCAGGGGGTGAAGATCATCGCCGTCGGCACGCTGCGGGCGACATAGACCGCGTCATGCCCGGCGCCCGAGACGATCTCCCGCGCCGGCAGGCCGAGCTTCGCCGCGGCCTGGCGCACCAGATCGACGCAGGCGGGATCGAAGGGCTGCGCCGGCAGGCGGAAGAGCTCCGTCAGGGCCAGCGGCGTGCCGCAGTCGCGCGCGATGGCCTCCGCCTGCCGGGGGAAGTCGGCCGCCAGCGTCTCGATCTCGGCGAAGTCGGGGTGGCGGAACTCGACGCTGAAGCGGACCTCCCCGGGGACGACGTTGCGGCTGTTCGGGAAGACATGCAGCTGCCCCACCGTGCCGCGGCCATCCTCCCCGCGCGCCCGCATCAGCCGGTCCACCAGGTCGATGATCCGCGCCGTGCAGACCAGCGCATCGCGGCGGGCGGAGGGCGGGGTGGTGCCGGCATGCGCGTCCTGGCCCGTCACCACCGCGTCGTACCAGACCTGCGCCTGCGCGCCGGTGACAATGCCGATTTGCTTCCCTTCCTTCTCCAGGATCGGGCCCTGCTCGATATGCAACTCGAAATAGGCGTCGGCCGGGAAAGGCTTCGCGGCATGCTCGCCCTTGTAGCCGATGGCGGTCAGCGCCTCCTCGACCGAGACACCCTCCACATCCTTCAGGCCATAGACCTTCTCCAGCGGATAGATGCCGGCCCATGCGCCGCTGCCCATCAGGGAATGGCCGAAGCGGCTGCCTTCCTCATCGGTCCAGTTCACCAGTTCGATCGGCGCCTCGGTGGTGATGCCAAGGTCGTTCAGGCTGCGCATGACCTCGAGCCCGGCGATGACGCCGAGCGCGCCGTCGAATTTCCCGCCCGAGGGCTGACTGTCCAGGTGGCTGCCCATCAGCACCGGCTGGCGGTTGGGGTCACGCCCCTCCCGCCGCGCGAACGTGTTGCCGATGGCGTCCACGCGCACGGTGAGGCCCAGCGCCTCGCACCAGCCGCGGAAGCGGTCGCGGCCCGCGCGGTCCACATCGGTCAGGGTCAGGCGCTTCACGCCGCCCTTCGGCGTCGCGCCGACCTCCGCCATGGACATCAGGCTGTCCCACAGCCGCTTGCCGTCGATCCGCTGGTTGGTGCCGCTCATGCTGCCTCTGGCCTGCTGGCGCGCCGCCGCGCGGCGCGGAAGGCCGCGGGTCTAGCGCGGAACGAGGGCCGGCGGAACCGGCCGGCCTGGGCGCCCCTGCATCGCCGGAGAGGCGCGCGCCTGCCCGCGGCCTTAGGCAGGCACCCCCCTCAGGCCCGCACCAGCGGGCAGTTGCCCTGCGCCAGGGGCCGGAAGGCTTCCTCCGCTGGCGTGGTCTGCAGCAGCTTGTAGTAGTCGAAGACCCCGCGGCTTTCCTCGGGCCGCTTCACCTCGAACAGATAGACGGGGTGGATTTTACGCCCATCCGCCCTGATGCGGCCCTGGCCGAAGGCATCGTCATCGGTCGGCAGGGCCTTCATGCGCGCGACCGCCTCGGCGCCGCTCGCCTTGGCGGCCGCCACGCCCATCTCCTGCACCGCCTTCAGGTAATGCAGCGCCGCCGCATAGGTGCCGGCATGGGTGCTGGCGATGCCCGGATTTGGCCCGACCTGCTGGCGCAGCCGCGCGGTGAAGGCGCGGGTGCGGTCGTTCAGGTCCCAGTAGAAGCTCTCCGTCACGATCAGCCCGGCGGCGGTCCTGAGGCCGAGCGAATGCACCTCGGTGATGAAGAGCAGCAGGGAGGCCAGCTTGATGCCGCGCCGGGTCAGGCCGAATTCGGCGGCCTGCTTCACGCAGTTGGTGGTGTCCGTGCCGGCATTCGCCAGGCCGATCACCTTGGCATTGCTCGCCTGCGCCTGCAGCAGGAAGGAGGAGAAATCCTGCGTGCCGGGGAAGGGGGTGCGCACGCTGCCCAGCACCTTGCCGCCCGCGGCGCGCACGAAGCCCGCCGTGTCGCGTTCCAGCGCATGGCCGAAGGCGTAGTCGGCGGTGATGAAGAACCAGGTGTCGCCGCCCGCCCGCACCGTCGCGCCGCCGACGGAATTCGCCAGCATCCAGGTGTCGTAGGTCCAGTGCACCATGTTGGGCGAGCAGCTCCTGCCCGTGAGATCGGAGCTGGCGGCGGAACTGTTCAGATGGACTTTGTTCTTCTCCCGCACCAGGTCATTGACCGCGAGCGCGACGGAGGAGGTGGCGACATCCACCAGGCAATCCACGCCGTCCCGGTCGAACCACTGGCGGGCGATGTTGACGCCGATATCGGGCCGGTTCTGGTGGTCGGCCGCCAGGATCTCCACATTGAAGCCGCGCGGGCCGAAATCCTGCACCGCCTGGCGCACCGCGGCGACCGAGACCTGGCCCGTGACGTCGCGGTACATGCCGGACATGTCCACCGGCACGCCGAGCCGGATGGTATTCGCCGCTTGCGCCCGGGCGCTGCGCCAGGGCAGGCCGCCGAGCGCCGGCGCGGTCGCCGCCGCCTTGAGGATGGTCCTGCGGTCCGGATGGGCCATGATGTCGTTCCTCCCCGCGCGGCGGCCTCTTGGAAGGTCCGGGCCGCCTGCGCTGGGGGATGTTACCGGATCGGCTCGCCGCCGCGTAAGCCCGAACCTGAGGCGCCGCTCAGCCGAATTCGACCGTCAGGTTCATCGGGAAGATCCCGAACTCGTCGTCCATCCGGATCCGCCCCTCCGGTCCCGGCGCCCGGCGGAGATCGGGCAGCCGCAGCACGGCCTTGCAGATCTCCGGCACCATGACCTTGTTCATGTGGACGCCGAAGCATTCGTGCAGGCCGTAGCCGAAATGCATATAGGCATGGTCCGGCCGGTCGGCGCGGAAGGCGCGCGGGCGGGGGACCCGCCGGCCGTCGAACATGGCGGAGCGGGTCGCCGCCAGGACCAGCGCGCCGCGCGGGATCACCCGCGACCTCAGGGTGCCGCCGGCCAGCCGGTACGTCTCCTCGCACTGGCGGTACAGCCAGGGCGCCAGCGGCCAGAAGCGGGCGGCCTCGAAGACGTAGTGGGCGACCGCGGCATCGTCATCGGCGCGCGCCGCGGCCTGCGCCTCGGCCAGTTCCCGCGGGCGGTCGAGCAGCCGGCCGAAGAGCTGCGGGATCAGCATGGGGGCCTGCGGCATGGCGCCGACGATCAGCCCGATCAGGTTGTTGCGGATCTCCCGGTCCGACAGGCCGGGCAGGCCGATATCCTGGAAGCGCAGGCAGCGCTCCAGCATGTCGTCATGCCGGCCGCGGTCCTGCTTGCGCGCCCTGATCGTCTCCTCGATGTCGCGGCGCAGGGCGGCGGCCACCGGTTCCGCCCTGGCCTGCCGCGCCGGATCGTTGCTGGGACTGGCGAACATGTAGCCGAAGAGCCGGCGCGCCTGTTCGGAGATCTCCTCCACCGACCGGCCGGGCGTGCCGAAATAGGCACCGAACAGGCGTGTCGTGACCTCCTGCGTCAGCTCCATGGCGAGGTCGAGGCGTCCCCTTTCCCGCGCGCCGCCGATCACCTCCTCGGCCAGCCGCCTCGTTTCCGGCTTCACCCGCGCCATCGCCTCGGCCTGCGGCGCGGCAAGGCGCAGGGTGGCCTTGTCGCGCCTCTGCCGCTCCTCGTCCCGCATGCCGAGGAAGATGTTGTCGCCCTGCATGATGACCGCGATCTTCGGCGCATAGACCACGTTGAAGGTATTGGGGCGGGACAGCACCTCCTGCACATCGTCATAGCGGGTAACCAGCGCATAGCGCCGGCCGCGCCATCGGACCACCAGGATGGGCAGGGTGTTGCGCAGGATGCGGAAGCCCAGGTCCATGTGCCGCATTCCGAGGGCAAGCAGGCGCGCGGCCAGGCCAGGCATGTCGGACATGGGGCGACTCTCCGGCGGCGGGGTTCCGGCCTCGGCGGGCCCCCTTCGGTGGCAGGGATCGGACGCGTTCCACTATGCGGCGCGCGATCGCGCCGGGCCACTGGCGAAGCCGTGCGCCCGGGGGTGGCGTCATGCGGCGGCGGGGCGCAGCATGGCGGCCTGCAACCACCCGGATTCGGACCCGCTTCACACCCGATGATCGCCACGCCACGCGCGGGCCGCGCCGAGAAGCGCCACCCGCGTCGCCGGACGCCGCCGCAGCGCCTGCTTGCCGGCTTCGCTGGTACCACCTTCGCCCTGCTCGGCTGCGCCGGCCTACTGCAATGGACCGACCATCCCTGGCTGCTGCCCTCGCTCGGCGGTTCCTGCGTCATCCTCTTCGGCATGCCGCGCGGCATCATGGCGCAGCCGCGCAGCTTCCTCGGCGGGCACCTGCTGGCGACGGCCACCGGGCTGGTCTTCCGCGCCGGCCACCTGGCCTTCGGCGGGCCGATCGAGCTCTGGGCCGCGCTCGCGGTGGGCGCCGCCCTCAGCCTGATGATGGCGACGCGCACCATCCACTCCCCCGCCGGCGCCAACCCGATCGTGGTCTTCGCCGAACAGGCCGGGCCCGGCTTCCTGCTCTCGCCCGTGCTGCCGGGGCTGCTCGTGCTCTTCCTGGTGGCGAGTGCGGTCAACAACCTGCCACGCCCCTGGGGCGCCGGGCCCTGGCCGCGTTTCCGCGAGGCTTCGCCCCGGCGGCCGGTCATGGCAGCATCACCGGCCCGCCCAAGGGATCTGCCCGAATGACGACCGGCCTCAGCATCGGCTTCCTGCTCTTCCCGCGCCTCACCCAACTCGACCTCACCGGACCCTTCGAGGTGCTGAGCCGCCTGCCGGGCGCGACGGTCCGCACCCTCTGGAAGCAGGCCGGGCCGGTGCGGTCCGATACCGGCCTCACCCTTCTGGCCGACACGGCGCTGGCGGATTGCCCTCAGCTCGACCTGCTCTGCGTGCCGGGCGGGCCCGGCGTCGCGGCGCTGATGGAGGATGCGGAGGTGCTGGCCTTCCTCCGCCGCCAGGCGCCAAGGGCGCGTTGGGTCACCTCGGTCTGCACCGGGGCGCTGGTGCTGGGCGCGGCCGGGCTGCTGCGGGGCCGGCGTGCGACGACGCATTGGGCGAGCCATGATTTCCTCGCCGCCCTTGGCGCCACGCCGGTGGAGGCGCGGGTGGTGCGGGACGGCCATCTGGTCACCGGCGGGGGCGTGACGGCCGGGATCGATTTCGCCCTGACCATCGTGGCGGAGATCGCCGGGCCAGAGGCGGCGCAGGCCATCCAGTTGCAGATCGAATACGCGCCGGCGCCACCCTTCGCGGCCGGCCACCCCTCCCAGGCGCCGGAGGCGGTGCTGGCCGCGGCGCGCAGCCGCGGCGCGGCGATGCGGGCGGAGCGGGAGGCGCTGGTCGCCCGCGTCGCGGCGCGGCTGACCGCCACCTGACCGGCCCGATGCCGGAGGAGCAGGCGCCCGGGGAGCCTCCGCCCGGGGATCCTCCGCCGGCGCGCGGGCCGAACCGGCTGCTGCTGCTCGGCATCGGCTATGCCTGCCTGGCGCTGGCGGCGATCGGCGCCGTGCTGCCGCTGATGCCGACCACCATCTTCCTGATCTTCGCCGCCTGGGCCTTCGGCCGCGCCTCCCCGGCGCTGCGCGCCAGGCTGCGCGCGCATCCGCGCTTCGGCGCGACGCTGCGCCACTGGGAGGACCATGGCAGCATCAGCCCGCGCGCGAAGCGCGCCGCGCTGGCCGGCATGGCGCTCGGCTGGCTGATGATGACGGCGATCTTCCGCGACCTGCTGGCCTCCGGCCTCGCCGGGGCCTGCATGCTGGCGGTCGCGGCCTATATCCTCAGCCGGCCATCACAGCCGCGGCCGCGCGGGCCCGTGGGGGAACCCGCGGCGCCAGGATCGCGCTGAAGCCCGTAGCGAGGGTGCATGGGCCAGCCATGGGCCTGGCGAGGGTCTCTCCTGCGCCGGGCGCGGGTCGGCGGATTGGCGCCACACGGGCAATTCCAGGCGGAAGCGCCCATATGAGGTGTTCAGGTCGCACCGCGGCCCGCCTACCCTCGTGATCCCGGCTTGATGGCACGGCGCCGCCCAGGGCGGCACCGGAACCGCAGGACATTCCCCGTGGCATACCCTCCGGCGAAAGCCGATACCCAGCCTCCCGCCGATGCCGCCCGCATCGAGGAGGAAATCGCCTATCTGGCCAAGCGCCACCGCATCAGCCCCGCCATCGTGCGGGAGATCATCCGCCGCCTCGGCTCTGCCGAGCGCAGCGCGGTGGAGCGCGAGATCCGGAAGGGCCAGTCGCGCCGGTAGACGCGTGGGCGTGCATGGTGATGCGCGCCCGAGGGTCCAGCGGCCCGATGGGCAAACCGGTCACGCCGCCCGGCATCGGGCACAGGAATGGGATAGCGGCTGTGCACCGCGCAGCAGGATCATCCGGCCGCATGCATGCGGGCCGGCAGGGGGTGGTTCATTCAGGCGGGTCGGGGCCAGGCATACTGGCTTGCTGGTGGCAGGACGCATCAGGTCCACGGTCGCCGCAGGCCAGCTTTGCCCTGCACGGCGCCGCCCGGCCGGCCGGGCGGCGCCTGTCTCATATCTGGCGGGAGGGAACTCCGGCCTGCGGCCGCCGTCAGGCGACCCCCGAGGCCGCGGATGCGGTCCGCCGCTTGCGCGGGGAGGCCAGGCCGGCGCCTGAGGGCAGGAAGGTGAAATCTTCCTGCGCCTGGTATCAGCGCTGGCGCGACTTGCGCGCCGCGTAGCGCGCGTCCCGCTTCGCCTTCTGCTCGGCCGCGAGCGCCAGGGCACGCGCCTTCTTCTCCTCATCGAGCTGGGCGGCGCGATCGCGCTGCTCGGCCTCCGTGCGGGCTGCCGCTGCCTGTTCCTCGGCCTCGCGCAGCGCCCGTGCGCGCGCCTCGGCAGCCTCCGCCTCGGCGCGTGCCTTGGCCTCGGCTGCCAAGCGGGCGGCTTCGGCTTCCTTGGCCGCCTTGCGCTCGGCGATCCGGACCGCGCGGGCCTCGGCGATCGCCTTCTGGGCCTCGCGCTTCGCAACGAGCGCCGGGTCGTCCTGGGCGGGGCGGGCGCGGAACCTCTCGAGCAGCGCCTGCTTCGCCTTCGCCTGGGTGGTCAGCCGGTCATTGAAATTATCGAGCTTGCGAGCATTCATTCGACCCTTCTACGCGAAAACACGCCGCCGGCATAGGATGCGCTGCTCGCGAGCGATGCGCCCGGCGCGGCCCAGCCATCCCCACGGCCGCCGGGCTCCGCCCGGACCGGCCCGATGGACGGGCGGCGTGCCGGGGCGCATACGGGAGCAATGCCGTCCGACACCGCCGGCCCGACGCCGCGCGCCGCGCCGGGGTCGACCCGCCGCCTCATCCTCCTGCTCGGCCTCGCCGCCTTCGCCGGGGCGCTGAGCGTCCGTGCCACCGATCCCTTCGTCACCACCATCGCCGCCGAATTCGCCACCTCGGCCGACAGTGTCGCGCTGCTGGCCACCGCCTTCGCCGTGCCCTTCGCGGCGATCCAGCCCATCCTCGGGCCGGTCGGCGATGCACTGGGCAAGCGGCGGGTCATCCGCGCCGCGCTCCTCCTCCTCTCCGTCTTCGCCCTCGTCGCGCCGCTCGCGCCCGATCTCGGCTCGCTGATGGTCCTGCGGGCGCTGACCGGCATGGCGGCCGGCGGCATCATGCCGCTGACGCTGGCGACCGTCGGCGATGCCGTGCCGATCGAGGACCGGCAGGTGGCGCTTAGCCGCGTGGTGGTCTTCGCGATCGCCGGCCAGATCGCAGGCGGCGCGCTGGCCGGCGTGCTGGCGCCCGTCCTCGGCTGGCGCGGCGTCCTGGCGCTCTGCGGCGGCGTCGCCCTGGTCGCGGCCGGCCTGCTCTTCCTCATTCCCTTCGGCGGCCCGCCCGAGCCGCGGCGGCGGTTCGAGCCGGTGCGGGCGCTCGGCCGCTACCGCACGATCCTCGGGATGCCGGCGGCGCGGCTGCTCTTCGCCGCCGTCTTCATCGAGGGCCTGCTGGTCTTCGGCACCTTCCCCTGGCTGGCCCCGGTGCTGGAGGCGCGCGGCCTCGGCAGCGCGGCGGGGGCGAGCCTGGAGGCGGGCCTCGCGGTCGCGGCCTTCGGCTGCGGCGGCTTCGCCTATGCCGCGCTGGCCCGGCCGATGCTGCGGCGGATGGGCCAGTCCCGCATGGTGCAACTCGGCGGCGTGATCGCCGGGCTGGCGCTGCTGGGCTTCGCCTTCGCGCCCGCGGCGGCGCTGTTCGTGGCGGCGGGCCTGGTGCTCGGGACCGGCTTCTACATGATCCACAACAGCATCCAGACGCGGGTGACGGAAGTGGCGCCGGAGGCGCGCGGCTCCGCCGTCGCGCTGCATGCCTGCCACTTCTTCGCCGGGCAGGCGCTGGGGCCGGTGCTGGTGGGGCTGGCGATCGGCGGCTTCGGGGCCGCGGCGGCCTTCACTCTGGCGGCGCTGGGGATCCTCCTGCTCGGCCTGCGGCTCGGGCGGCGGTAGAGCAGATCGTGGGAGGCCCTGCGGGACGGAGGCGCAACCTGATCCACTGCCGTGCCGGCGGCGGACGGGCGTGAAGGCCGGGAGGCATGAGGCCGCCCGGCCCATCATGACCTGCGGCGGACCGGCACCCCGTCCTGGCGGCATTCCAGCATGGCCGCGGCACGGAAAAGGCCGGCACGCAAGGCGTGCCGGCCTGCCGGGTCCGGGACGGGGCGGCTAGGCCGCCTTCAGGTGCTGCAGCAGCTTCTCGATCGCCGCCGCCTTGTCGGTGCGGTCGATCGCGGCGAGCTCCGCGGCCAGGCGGTCCAGCGCCTGCTCGTAGATCTGCCGTTCGGAGAAGGACTGGTCAGGCTGGCCGGCATTGCGATGCAGGTCGCGAACCACCTCGGCGATCTGGATGGGATCGCCGGAGTTGATCTTCGCCTCATATTCCTGGGCGCGGCGGGACCACATGGTGCGCTTGATGCGCGCCCGGCCCTTCAGCGTGTCCAGCGCCTCCTTCATCGCCTCGTCGGAGGCGAGCTTGCGGAGGCCGGAGGAGGAGGCTTTGCCGACCGGGACGCGCAGCGTCATCCGGTTCTCATCGAAGGTCACGACAATGACCTGGAGGGAGTGACCCGCAGCGGACATCGTCTCGATGCCCTGAACGGTACCGACCCCGTGGGTCGGGTAGACGACATGGTCGCCGGCCTTGAATTCCACTGGCTTTGCGGGCTGTCTCGGAGGTGGTGAATGAGGACCCTCGCGCCGCGCCGGGGCGCTGGGGGCGCTGACGGGCGGAGCGGGGGCGGGGAGGGGTACGGCCGCCTGCTGCTCGGCCAGCCCGATGGGGGCAGGCTTCGCCGCGGGTGCCAGCTTTGCGGCGGGCATGGGGGCAGAGGCCGGCCTGGCGGCGGGCTTCGGCGCGGGGGAGGCCGGTGCCACGGCGGCTTCCGGAGGCGGCGCGGTGCGGCCTGCTTCGGCGGCGCGGCCGGCTGCGGCGGGCCTGGGTGTTGCGGTCCTGGATGCGGCGGCTGCCGGCTTCGGCGCGGCTTTCAGGGCAGCGGTCTTGAGTGGTGGGGGCGGCGCCTCCGCGGCGGCGGAGGCGGCCTTCGGCTTCGGCGCGGCCTTGACCGACAGGGCCTTGGGGGGCGGGGCCGAAGCCTTGCCGGCCGGCTTGGCGGCCGGTTTCGTCGCGGGTTTGGGCGCGGCGCTGCGCCGGGAGTCCGCCACCTGCTTGGGCTTGGCCGCGGGTTGCGCTGCCTTTCCAGCCGGCTTCGCCGCGGTGGAGCGTGTGCCCGATCCCTTGGCGTTGGCGGGTGCCTTCATTCCGGACGACTCTCCTGCAGCGGGCCACGACGCTGTGATTGTCGGGCCTGAAGCGGCCCTGGCCTCAGCCACCCGTCGGTCCCATCGAAACAGGGCCTGCCGGGTTCGCTGTGCATGCCGAAGTTCCCTGCATGGTTCCGCCAGCAGCCCGATCCGAAGGCCGGCCGGTTTTGCCACATTGCTGAAACCATAGCAGTCATTTGCGGCGAAGTCATTATCCGCCCGGCCCGGCCGGGCCTTCGGGGTCGCCCTCGCGCGCCTCTCCCCCGAATTTGCAATCGGCCTGGGGCTTGCGGAGGCGGGTCAGGCGCTGCGCCGCCGCCGCGGGCCGGGCTCGGCCGGGGGCAGCAGCGCGGCCGCCAGGCCCGCTACCTCCCCGATCACGACCAGCGCCGGCATGGCCAGCCCGGCGCGGCGGGCATCCAGGGTGCAGGCGCCGAGGGTGGTCCGCAGCACCGCCTGGCCGGGGAGGGAGGCCTGCGCCACCACCGCGACCGGCGTCGAGGCCGGCCTGCCTGCGGCCAGCAGCCGCAAGGCGATCTCGTCCAGCTTGGTGAGCGCCATGAAGGCCGTGATGGTGCCGCCGGCGCCGCCGAGCGCGGCCCAGTCGATGGAATCGGGCAGGTTGCCGGCGGCGTCGTGGCCGGTGACGAAGGTGACGGCGCTGGCCGTGCCGCGATGGGTCACGGGGATGCCGGCGGCGGCGGGCGCCGCCAGGCCGGCGGTGACGCCCGGGACCACGCGCCAGGGGATGCCGGCCTCGGCCAGTGCCGCCGCCTCCTCTCCGCCGCGGCCGAAGAGGAAGGGGTCGCCGCCCTTGAGGCGCACCACCCGCAGCCCGGCCCGCGCTCCCTCGATCAGCTTCGCATGGATCTCCGCCTGGGAAAGCGGGGCATGGCCCTTGCGCTTGCCGACCGCCAGGAGCGTCGCCCCCGGCCGGACCAGCCGCAGCACGGCGCGGCCCGGCAGCGCGTCATGCAGCACCAGGTCGGCCGCCGCCAGCGCCGAGGCGGCGCGGCGGGTGAGCAGGCCCGGGTCGCCCGGGCCGGCGCCGACCAGCCAGACCTCGCCCGGCGCCGGCGCCTCGCCTTCGGCCAGCGCCGAACGGGAATCCACACTGATCATTCGTGATATCCGGATTTGGCGGCAAGACAGCATGAAACCGAGGCGCTCGGCAAGCGCCATGACTATATTGGAATTTCAGCCTGTTGTATGGGTGTGCGCAATATGGCCGGCAGCCATGTGGAACCCGCGGGCGGTCTGCTGCGTGGATAGACTTGAATATCCGGTCTTATACCGTTAAATCCGCTGCCCCATCAAAGGCGGTCCTGCTGCCGCCGCCCGGACCGCCAAGGAATCCCCCCGACGATGAGCACCCCGGCGAAGGCGAAGCCCGCCACCGCGCCCATGGTCTTCACCGCCAATCGCCTCCGCGACGGCAGGGTGGTCTGGCTGGCCGAGGGCGACCGCTGGGCGGAGACCGTGGCCGAGGCCCGGGTCTTTCCGCCGCAGGAGGCCGAGGCCGGCCTCGCCCTCGCCCGCCGGGGCGAACGGGCCCAGCAGGTCGTCGGCGTCTATGGCGCCGAGGTCGCCGTGCAGAGCGGCATCCCCGTACCCGTGAAGTTCCGCGAGCGGCTGCGTGCCAAAGGGCCCAGCGTCGCGGCGGAGCCGCGCGAACCGAATGACGCGGCGGAGCCGCGCGAGCCGACTACGGCTGCCGAGCCGCCCGCCTACCGCCTCGCCTCCTGACCGCCGGGAGACCGCCTGATGAACGCCATTTCCAAGCCCGGCCTGCCGGCCCCGTCCTATCCACCGCATGCGCGGACCTACCGCTATGACGAAGTGGACCGGGAGTTCCTGCAGGAGCGCATCGCCGAGTTCACCGGCCAGATCGAGCGCCGGCTGCGCGGCGAGCTGACCGAGGACGAGTTCAAGCCGCTGCGGCTGATGAACGGCCTCTACCTGCAGCTGCACGCCTATATGTACCGGATCGCCATCCCCTATGGCATCCTGAACGCGACGCAGCTCCGCCAGCTCGCGCTGATCGCCCGCCGCTGGGATCGCGGCTTCGGCCATTTCACCACCCGCCAGAACATCCAGTTCAACTGGACGAAGCTGGAGGACGTGCCGGACATCGCGCACGCGCTCGCGGATGTCGACATGCACGCCATCCAGACCAGCGGCAACTGCATCCGCAACACCACGACGGACGAATATGCCGGCGCCTCGCCGGATGAGGTGGTGGACCCGCGGATCTATGCCGAGATCATCCGGCAGTGGTCCACGCTGCACCCCGAATTCACCTGGCTGCCGCGCAAGTTCAAGATCGCCATCAGCGGCGCGCCGCATGATCGCGTGGCGCTGCAGGTGCATGACATCGCCGTGCAGGCGAAGCAGAACGCGGCCGGCGAGATCGGCTTCGAGATCTGGGCCGGCGGCGGCCTGGGCCGCACCCCGATCCTGGCGACCAGGCTGCGCGACTGGGTGCCGGAGGAAGAGTTCCTCGCCTATCTGGAGGCCGTGCTGCGCGTCTACAATGCGCTCGGCCAGCGCGAGAACATCTACAAGGCACGCATCAAGATCCTGGTGCGGGACCTGGGCGACGAGTTCCGCCAGCGCGTCGAGCAGGAATTCGCGCGCCTGCCGAAGCAGCGCTACCGGCTGGATCCGGAGATCGTGGCGCAGATCGCGGCCCATTTCGCCCCGCCGCCCTTCGCCGCGCTGCCGGACAACCCGCCGGCCTATGCCGGGATGCTGGCCGGCAATGCCGAATTCGCCGCCTGGGCGGGGCGCAGCGTGCGCGCCCACAAGCAGCCCGGCTATGCCTCCGTCACCATCTCCCTGAAGCCGATCGGCGGCATCCCGGGCGATGCCAGCGCCGAGCAGATGGAGGCCGTCGCGGCCCTCGCGGAACGGCATTCCTTCGGCGAGATCCGCGTCAGCCATGTGCAGAACCTGGTGCTGCCGCATGTGCGGCAGGAGGACCTGCCGGCGGTCTGGCAGGGGCTGCGGGAGGCCGGCCTCGCCACGCCGAATATCGGCCTGATCAGCGACATCATCGCCTGCCCGGGGATGGACTACTGCGCCCTGGCGACGGCGCGCAGCATCCCCGTCGCGCAGATGATCTCGGAGCGCTTCGCCGACCTGGATCGGCAACACGACATCGGCGAGTGCTTCATCAACATCTCCGGCTGCATCAATGCCTGTGGCCATCACCATGTCGGCCATATCGGCATCCTCGGCGTCGATAAGCGGGGCGCCGAGAGCTACCAGATCACGCTGGGCGGCAGCGCGACCAATGACGCGGCGCTCGGCGAGCTGGTGGGTCCCGGCTTCGCCTATGAGCAGGTGACGGATGCGGTGGAGACCATCCTCCGCACCCATCTCGCGCATCGCCGGCCGGGCGAGCGCTTCATCGACACCTATCGCCGTATCGGCCTCGGGCCGTTCAAGGAGGCGCTCTATGCCGCTGCTTGAGAATGGCCGCCTCGTCGCGGATGAATGGGTGCGGGTGGCCGATGACGCGCCAGTCCCGGACCAGCCGGCGATCCTGAGCCTGGCGCGGCTGCGGAGCGAGGATCTCGCCGACCGCAACGCCAAGCTCGGCCTCGCCCTCGATCCCGCGACCCAGCCGGAGGAGATCGCGCCGCTGCTGCCGCGCCTCTCGCTGGTCACGGTGACCCTGCCCAAGTCGAAGGACGGCCGCGCCTTCACCCAGGCCCGGGCGCTGCGCGAGCATTACGGCTTCACCGGCGAGATCCGCGCGACCGGCCATGTCCTGCCGGACCAGTACCGCATGCTGCTGCGCTGCGGCGTCAGCACGGTGGAGGCGCCGGAAGGCGCCGATCCCGCGCAGTGGGAGCGCTCCGCCCGCCTCGTCGATATCGCCTACCAGCCGGCGCTTGGCGCCGCCGCGCCGCTCGGCCTGCTGCGCCGGCGGCTGGAGACCGTGTGACATGACCAGCCCGTCCCGTCGTTCCTTCCTGGCGATCGCCGGCGCCGCCGCCCTGGTGCGGCCCGCGCTTGCCCAGCCCGGCGCCTGGCCGGCCGAGCGCTCCATCCGCTACATCGTCCCGGTCGCGCCCGGCGGCAGCCAGGACATCGTCGCCCGGCTGTTTGCCAAGCACCTGACCGAGGCGCTGGGCCAGAACGTGCTGGTTGAGAACATGCCCGGCGCCGGCAGCAATATCGGCTACGAATTCGTGGCGCGGCAGAAGCCCGATGGCTACACGCTGCTCGCGGGCTCCGACAGCCTCTCGATCAACAAGACGCTCTTCCCGAAGCTCGGCTTCGACGTGACGGGCTTCGCGCCGGTGACGCAGGGCGTGCGCGTGCCGCAGATCCTGGTGGTGCGGGCGGACAGCCCGGCGCGCACGCTGGAGGACTTCGTCACCCTCGCGCGCCGCAGCCCGGTCGCGGTCGGCACGCCGGGCAATGGCAGCCTGTCGCATCTGATCGGCGAGCAGATCCAGGCGGCGGCCGAGATCCGCTGGACGCATGTGCCCTACAAGGGCGGCGCGTTGGCGGTGAACGACCTGCTGGGCGGCACCCTGCAGGGCGTGCTGATCAATATCGGCGCCGTCGCGGACCATGTCCGCATCGGCCGCATGCGCGGCCTCTTCGTCTCCCCCGGTCAGCGCACTGGCGCCCTGCCGGAGGTGCCAACGCTTGCCGAGGCCGGCCTGCCGGGCGCCGAGGCGGTGGGCTGGCACGGCATCGTGGCGCCGGCGGGCACGGATCCGGCGATCCTCGCGCGGGTGAATGCCGCCATCGCGCAGATCGTGAAGAAGCCGGAGGTGGCGGAGCGCCTCGCGGCGCTGGGCCTGGAGCCGGTGGAGGCGCCGCCCGAGGCGCTGGGCGAGCTCATCCGCGCCGATGCCGCGCGCTGGGCCGAGGTGGTGCGGCGGGCGCGCATCCAGCCGGATTGATCCCGGGCGGCCTGGAGGCTGGTGCCTCCGGGCCCCGTCCTGCGTGCGGCCCCGCCAGGGCGGGCTGGCATCGCCCGGCCCGCCTGCTTAGGCTCTCTCCGAAGAACGAGGAGGGCGGCCCGCGCCGCGCCTCCGCAAGGAGGAGACGCCGCATGAGCTTCCCGCTGCCCGAATCCAACCCGGAGGCGCTCGGCCTCGACCCGCGACCGCTCGAGCGGCTCTGCGCCACCATCGAGCGGCACATCGCCGAGGGGCACCATCCCGGCGCGCAGGTGGCGGTGGCGCGGCACGGCAAGCTGGCGCTCTTCCGCAGCTTCGGGAAGGCGCGGGTCGCGCCGGACATGGCGGCGGACGACCGCACGCTCTTCCTGATGTATTCCAATACCAAGGTGGTGACCGCCGCCGCGGTCTGGATGCTGGTGGAGGACGGGCTGCTCCGCTTCTCCGACCCGATCGCCCAGCACGTCCCGGAATTCGCGGCCAACGGCAAGGGCGGCATCACCGTGCTGCAATTGCTGACGCATCAGGGCGGCTTCCCCTCGGCGGTGGTGCCGGAAGCCTGCTGGGCCGACCATGCGCTGCTGCGGCGGACGGTCTCGGACTTCACCCTGGAATGGACCCCGGGCAGCCGCGTCCAGTACCACCCGGCCTCCGCCCACTGGACGGCGGCGGTGCTGATCGAGGCCATCACCGGCCAGGACTTCCGCGCCTTCATCAAGGAACGGGTGATCGCGCCGCTGGGCCTGGCGGAGGAGGTCTTCGTCGGCCTGCCGGAGGCCGGACTCGGCCGCGCCGCCGAGATCTACGACCCGCCGCAGGAGGGCCGCTTCCCGCCGCGCGCGGCGGAGAACACCGCAGCGCACCACGCCGCCGGCATCCCGGGCGGCGGCGGCTATGGCACGGCGCGCGGCATGGCGGCCTTCTACCAGATGCTGGCGCAGGGCGGGCAGTTGAACGGGGTGCGCGTGCTCTCACCGCGCATGATCGAGTTCGTCACCCGCAATTTCACCGGTGACCGCATCGACGAATACATGGGCCTGCCCATGCATCGCGGCATCGGGCCGCATTCGCGCGGGGAATGGCCGGTGGCGCGGGGCCTCGGCGCCATCGCGCATCCGCGCACCTTCGGCCATGGCGGCGTCGGCAGCTCCTATTGCTGGGCGGACCCGACCAGCGGGGTGAGCTTCGCCTTCTTCTCGAACTGCCGGCAGACGGAGCTCTTCCACAACCAGCGCATGGATGTGCTGAGCAACCTGGCGCACGCGTCCATCCTGCCAGCCTGACAGCGAGGGGGCGTCGCCCCCCTCGACCCCCCACAGGGGTCAGGCGACCCCTGGACCCGGCCTGAGTCAGGCCGCCGCGGCGGCCAGGGTCGGGCGCGCCCCGGCGATCGTCGTCCGCACCATCAGCCGGCGCTCCGCATCGCTGTCGAAGGGCGTTGCCCGGTGCAGCACGGCGCGGTTGTCCCAGATGACGATGTCGTGCCGCGTCCAGGCATGGCGGTAGACGAAGGTCGGCTGGGTGGCATGGGCCATCAGCGCCTCGATCAGCGCCCGGCCCTCCGCCTCCTCCACGCCCTCCACGCTGCGGGCATGGGCGCCGAGATAGAGGGCGGGGCCGTGCGGGTTCTCCTCCAGCAGCATGGCCTGGCGCACCGGCGGATGCTGCGCCCCCTCCGCCTCCGTCACCAGCGCCGGGGAGACCCGGTTGCGGGACCAGGCGAAGTCGTGGATGGCGACGCGCCCCCGGACCTCTGCCCGCAGCGCCTCCGGCAGCGCCGCCCAGGCCGCGCGCATGGAGGCGAATTCCGTCTCCCCGCCCCGCGCCGGGACCTCCCGCGCCGAGAGGGCGGAGGCGCGGGCCGGCACCGGCTTGAAGCTGCTGTCATGGTGCCAGGCGCGGTTCGCCAGGTTGTTCAGCACCTGCCGGTCGGTCGGCGCGGCGATGCTGCCATCCGGCGCGATGTTGCTCAGCACGATCAGCGGGCTGCCGGCGCCGCGCGCGCCCGGGCGGGTCGCCTCCAGCGGGCCGAAAGCCTCGGAGAAGGCGATCTGCTGCGCGTCGTCGATCTCCTGGCCGGGCAGGACCAGGACGGAATGGCGGTCCAGCGCCTCCCGCAGCCAGGCGGCCTCCTCCGGCGCCACCCCGCGGCGCAGGTCGAGGCCGGTGACGCGCGCGGCAAACAGGGGATGCAGGGGCGTGAGCTGCGGCATGGTCATGTCCTCCCGTTCGGGGGACCATGCCACCCTCCCGCGGGGCGGGACCAGCCGCCCGATCGGCAAGAGGCGTTCCCGGCCCCCGGAATTCTCAGCGCCGCCGCCCCGCCAGCAGCGTCAGCCCCAGCACGATCACCAGGGCGATCATGGCCGGCCGGTTCTGCCCGATCCAGTCGAGCGCCTGCTGCAGCATCCGCCGTCTCCTTCAGCCTGCCCCGTGCCGGCTGCGCAGCCGGCCAACGAGGGCGGTGATCCTGGCCGGCACGGCATCCGGTCGCGCATGCACCGCACAGATGGGCGCCTGCACGGCGGACTGCGTTCACAACTGAACGCCAACCCGCTGTAGCCTTTGTCTTTCGAGCAGAGTCTCGCGTCCGGTCCTTCACGGCCTCCCGCGATCGGCTCCGGCCGGGCGGCCAGGCCGCGACCGCCGGCAGGCGACCAGGCGGCTAGTCCTCGGCCAGCATCCAGGATGGCAGCAGGGTCAGGCCCATGCTGTCCACCGCCGCTACTCCGTCCTCAGCGCCGCTCCCGCGGCCAGCGGCGCTAACGGCAGCGCCGCCGCCAGCAGCGCCGCGAGCAGCAGCAGATAGGGCCGGGCCTCCAGGCCGGCCGCCGCCGCCTCGATGCCCGCCGCGCCGAAGATCACCGCCGGGATCGCCAGCGGCAGGACCAGCAGGGGCAGCAGCACCCCGCCGCGCCGGGCGCCCAGCGTCAGCGCCGCCCCGGTAGTGCCGAGCAGGGAGAGGAAGCCGGCCGCCAGGCCGAGCGCCGCCATGGCCGCCGGCCAGGCCTCCACCGGCAGGTTGAGCATGGCGGCGGCCACCGGCGTGGCCAGCAGCAGCGGCAGGCCGGTGGTCAGCCAGTGCGTCGCCGCCTTGGCCCCGGCGACCGCGGAAGGCCTGAGGCCGCTCAGCAGGAGCTGGTCGAGCGTCCCGTCCTCGGCATCCGCGCCGAACATGCGGTCGAGCGGCAGCAGGGCGGCGAGCAGGGCGGCCGCCAGCAGGGCGCCGGGGGCGAGGCGCGCCAGCGTCTCCGGCGCCGGGCCGACGCCGAAGGGAAACAGCGCGGCGACGAGGACGAAGAACATCACCGCCGCCAGCGTGTCGGCAGGGTGGCGCAGGGCCAGCCGCAGCTCTCGCCCCAGCAGGGCCAGCCAGGCGCCGAAGGCCGAGCGCGCGGGGAGGGCGCGTTGTGCCGCGCCAGGGGGCGCCTCGGCTGCGGGCGCCTCGGCTGCCCGGACATCCGCCGGGGTCACAGCCGCAACTCCCCCGCGCCGGGCAGGGGCAGCGGCAGGTGGGTCGCGGCCAGCACCATCCCGCCGGCCGCCCGGTGCCGCGCCAGCAGCAGGCCGAGCCGTTCCACCGAGGCCGCATCCAGCCCCACCGTCGGCTCGTCCAGCAGCCAGAGAGGGGCGGCAGGCGGAGAGCCCGCGGGCGGCATGCCGAGGGCCAGCCGGGCCAGCGCCAGCCTTCGCTTCTGGCCCGAGGACAGCACCCGCGCCGGCAACTCCGCGAGCGGCAGGAGGTCGAGCGCCGCCAGGGCGGCATTGACATCGCCGCCCCAGAGCCGGGCAAAGAACAGCAAATTCTCCCGCGCCGTGAGGGCCGGTTTCAGCGCATCCTGGTGGGAGAGGTAGCGCAGGCGGGCGGCATGCGCCGCGCGGTCGGCCAGCGCATCCTCCCCGTCCCAGAGCAGCTCGCCGGCCGCCGGCCGCAGCAGCCCGGCCAACAGCCGCAGCAGGGTGGACTTGCCCGCGCCATTGGCGCCGACCAGCAGCAGCGCGCCTTCCGCCCTGAGTTGGAAGGACAGGCCGGCGAAGACGGCCCTCTCGCCCCGCAAACAGGCCAGGTCCCGCCCTTCCAGCATATCCGACCCAGTTCCTTGGAGATTCGGCGCCCCGTGGACCGTCTGGCGCTGCCATGCTTAAAACCGCCGCCGTGGCGTGCCGCAACGGGGCGCGACGAAGAAAGAAGGTTCCGGATCATGCGGATGATCGGGCAGGACAGCCTGAAGACCCGCCGCACCCTGACGGTGGACGGCAAGACCTATAATTACTTCAGCCTGCCCGAGGCGGCCAAGGCCATCGGCGATATCAGCCGGCTGCCCTTCAGCCTCAAGGTGCTGCTCGAGAACGTCCTCCGCTACGAGGACGGCCGCAGCTACACCGTGGACGACGCCAAGGCGATCGCCGGCTGGCTGCCGGCCGGCAAGTCCGAGAAGGAAGTCCCCTTCCGCCCTGCCCGCATCCTGATGCAGGACTTCACCGGCGTGCCCGGCGTGGTGGACCTCGCGGCCATGCGCGACGGCATCATCAAGCTGGGCGGCGATCCGCGCCGCGTGAACCCGCTGGTCCCGGTCGACCTCGTCATCGACCACTCGGTGATGGTGGACTATTCGGGCACCCCGGACGCGCTGCAGAAGAACGTCGATATCGAGTTCGAGCGGAACGGCGAGCGCTACGAGTTCCTGCGCTGGGGCCAGTCGGCCTTCAACAACTTCCGCGTCGTGCCGCCCGGCACCGGCATCTGCCACCAGGTGAATCTGGAATACCTGGCGCAGGTGGTCTGGACCACGACCGATGCGGGCGACACCTATGCCTATCCCGATAGCTGCTACGGCACGGACAGCCACACCACCATGGTGAACGGCCTTGGCGTGCTGGGCTGGGGCGTCGGCGGCATCGAGGCGGAGGCGGCCATGCTCGGCCAGCCGATCGCCATGCTGATCCCGGACGTCATCGGCTTCAAGCTGACCGGCAGGCTGAAGGAAGGCGTGACGGCGACCGACCTGGTGCTGACCGTGACGCAGATGCTCCGCAAGAAGGGCGTGGTCGGCAAATTCGTCGAGTTCTACGGCCCGGGCCTGGATGACCTGCCGCTGGCCGACCGCGCGACCATCGCCAACATGGCGCCCGAGTATGGCGCGACCTGCGGCTTCTTCCCGGTCGATGCCACCACCATCGGCTATCTCAACCTCTCCGGCCGCGACGAGCACCGGATCAAGCTGGTCGAGGAATACGCCAAGGCCCAGGGCATGTGGCGCGACAGCGCGACGCCCGACCCGGTCTTCACCGACACGCTCGAACTCGACCTCTCCACCGTCGAGCCCTCCCTCGCCGGCCCGAAGCGGCCGCAGGACCGCGTGGCGCTGTCGGGCGTCGCGGCGGGCTTCGCCAAGGACCTGGCCGCCGGCGTCATGGGCGTGCCGGGCGACGAGGCGAACAAGCGTGTGAAGGTCGAGGGCGCGAATTACGACCTCGGCCATGGCGATGTGGTGATTGCGGCGATCACGAGCTGCACCAACACCTCCAACCCCTATGTGCTGGTCGCGGCCGGGCTGGTGGCGAAGAAGGCGAACGAGCTCGGCCTGAAGGCGAAGCCCTGGGTCAAGACCTCGCTCGCCCCTGGCTCGCAGGTGGTCACCGACTACCTCGCGCAGTCCGGCCTGCAGCCGCATCTCGACGCGCTCGGCTTCAACATCGCGGGCTATGGCTGCACCACCTGCATCGGCAACTCCGGCCCGCTGCCGGACCCGATCGTGGACGCGATCGAGAACGAGAAGCTGGTGGCCGCCGCGGTGCTCTCGGGCAACCGCAACTTCGAGGGCCGCGTCCACGCCAATGTCCGCGCCAACTACCTGGCCTCCCCGCCGCTGGTCGTCGCCTATGCGCTGGCTGGCACGGTGACGAAGGACCTGAGCAAGGAGCCGATCGGCACGGGCAGCAACGGCCAGCCGGTCTACCTGAAGGACATCTGGCCGACGCAGAAGGAGGTGTCGGACACCGTGCACAGCGTGGTGACCCGCGAGATGTTCGTCGAGCGCTACGGCGATGTCTTCAAGGGCCCGCAGCAGTGGCAGGCGATCCGGGTGGATGCGGACAGCGACACCTATCGCTGGAACTCGGGCTCCACCTATGTGCAGAACCCGCCCTATTTCGAGGGCATCACGCCGGAGGTGAAGGGCATCCAGCCGATCCAGGGTGCCCGCGTGCTGGCGGTGCTGGCGGATTCCATCACCACCGACCACATCTCGCCCGCCGGCAACATCAAGAAGGCTTCGCCCGCCGGTGAGTACCTGGTGGAGCACCAGGTCCGGCAGGCCGACTTCAACAGCTACGGCGCCCGCCGCGGCAACCACGAAGTCATGATGCGCGGCACCTTCGCCAATATCCGCATCAAGAACGAGATGGTGCCGGGCACCGAGGGTGGCATCAGCAAGCACTACCCGTCGGGCCAGGTCGCGCCGATCTACGACGTCGCCCAGAAGTACAAGGCCGAGGGCGTGCCGCTGGTGGTCTTCGGCGGCAAGGAATATGGCACCGGCTCCTCCCGCGACTGGGCGGCGAAGGGCACCTTCCTGCTGGGCGTGAAGGCGGTGGTGGCGGAGAGCTTCGAGCGCATCCACCGCTCGAACCTGGTCGGCATGGGCGTGCTGCCGCTGGTCTTCATGAATGGCGAGGATCGTAAGTCGCTCGGCATCAAGGGCGACGAGCAGATCGACATCGTCGGCCTCGAGAACCTGAAGCCGCGCATGACGCTGGACCTGGTCATCACCCGTGCCGATGGCAGCAAGCACACCACCCAGGTGCTCTGCCGCGTCGATACGGCGGATGAGGTCGAGTACTACAAGAACGGCGGCATCCTGCACTACGTGCTGCGCGGGATGGCGAAGGCGGCCTGAACGGCGCTGCCAACGGAGTGATACCAGCCCGCATAAACCTTGACCTGTTCCAGTCCGGAGCTTGCAGAGGGCAGGAATGGGTCAGCCAAAATGCGGGTCGGTATGAGACGCAAGGGGCCCGCAAGGGCCCCTTCGCAATTCCGGAGCCGGGGCGGGCAGGGAGGCATCACTCTGCCCGGCTTGCCGGCCAGAGCGCCGCGATCCGCTCCTGCCCGCCCTCCGCATCCCGCCCCGGTCAGCGGCCTTCTACCAGGGTACCGGCCTGCCCAGATGGTCGAAGAACCCGCCCGATCGCTCCGGCCCGATCCCCGCCAGCACCTCCAGAATCCGCCGCGCCGCGAGCGCCGGCGCCAGCACATCGAGCCCGGCCCTGGAAAAGGGCGCCGAGAGGCCGGTCTCCACCGTCCCCGGATGAAGCGCGACGATCGCCGCGCCGGGATGGGTCCGCCGCAGCTCGACCGCGGCGGTCCGCACGAGCTGGTTCAGCGCCGCCTTCGACGCCCGGTAGCTCCACCAGCCGCCGAGCCGGTTGTCGCCGATGCTGCCGACCCGGGCCGAGAGCGCGGCGAAGACCGCTGGCCCGTCCCGCCGCAGCCGCGGCAGCAGGTGCTTCATGGCCAGCGCCGGGCCGATCGCGTTCACCGCGAAGCTCTGCGCCAGATGCGCCGGGTCGAGCTGGCGCATCGCCTTCTCCGGCTGGAAGCGCGCATCGTGCAGGAAGCCGGTGGCGACGACCACCAGCGCGAGGTCCGGCGCCTCCCGCCCCAGCCATTCGGCCGCGGCGGCGAGGCTCGCCTCCTCGGTGATGTCCAGCATCGGCTCGCTCCGGCGCGAGAGGCCGATCACCCGCCGCCAGCGCCCTTCCGCCTCCAGCGCGCCCAGCAGCGCGCCGCCGATGCCGCCCGAGGCGCCGATCACCACGGCCGTGCCGCCATCGGCCTGCCGGCGATGCAGAGCTGCGCGCCCCTCGGGATCCTCGGCGGCGCCCAGGTCATCATGGGCGCTCACCGCCACAGCCTCCGCACCCGGAGGAAGCAGCGATAGGCCAACTCCGCCAGCGGCGTCACCGGACCCCAGGCGACCAGCCGGCCGAGCCAGCGGAAGCCTGGCACCCGCCGCCAGACCTCGGCGAAGGCCGCGGCGCCGGAGACCAGCCTGCCATCCGGCAGCCGGGCATGGAACCGCGCCAGCGCCACCGCGCGGTCCAGGCCCGGCTGCGTCGGCTCGCGCGAGACATCCACCCAGGCCAGACCCACCGCACCCCGCCGGTCGCGGTAGAAGGCGATCTCGCGGGCGCAGGCGGGGCAGGCGCCGTCATAGAAGACGGTCACCTCGTCACGGAGTGGGATCGGGTCGGCCATGCCGCCGAAATGGCGCCGGCGCAGCTTGCGGCAAGTGGCGGCCCGGAATTGCGAAGGGGCCCCGAAGAGCCCCTCCCATGGATACCGGCAGCCGAAGGGCGCTCAGCGCTCCTCCATTGCCGCGCCGATCTCGGCGCGCAGCTCCTCCTCGAGGCTCGGCTCCTCCTCGCGGACGATCTCCTCGCCGCGGGCCTGGCGCTCGGCCTCCTCCAGGGAGCGGGCGACGTTCACCGCGACGTTGATGTGCACCTCCGGGTGCAGCTCGACGCGGACATTGGTCAGGCCCAGCGTCTTGATCGGCTGCTCCAGCAGCACCTGGCTGCGGGAGACGGTCAGGCCGCCCTCCTTGCACCCGTCGGCGATGTCGCGGGCAGAGACGGAGCCGTAAAGGCTGCCCGACTCGCCGGCCTGGCGGATGATGGTCACGGTCAGGCCGGTGACGCGCTCGGCGATCCGCTCGGCTTCCTCGCGGCGCTTCAGGTTCTGCGCCTCGAGCTGCGCGCGCTGTTCCTCGAACCGCTTCAGGTTCTCGGTATTGGCGCGGATCGCCTTGCCCTGGGGAAGCAGGAAGTTGCGGGCATAGCCGGGGCGGACCTTCACCAGCTCGCCCATCTGGCCGAGCTTCTCGACCCGCTGCATGAGAATCAGTTCGATCATTGGCTTGCGCCTTCCGTCAGCTTTGACGCGGCGCCGCGCGCCGCTGGAATTGGTCGTAGAGGCCGAGGCCGACGAGGCCCGGGCCCATCACCTGCAGGAACATGACGAGCAGCACGTAGAAGCCCACCAGCATCGGCAGCCTTCCCTTGCGGCCGCGCAGCCGCGCATGCACGCCAGCGAGGCCCTGCAGGAAGAGCGGCACCAGCAGGATCAGCAGTGCCGAGAGCGACACCGCATCCCCGTCGGCAGGCGCCGCCAGGAACAGGCCGAGCGCCGCGGCCGGCAGCAGCGGGTACCAGCCCGGCAGCCGCACCGCGGACCAGTCCGGCTTCGGCACCATGAGCAGCCCGCGCCGCGCGAGGAAGCCGATGGCCGCCGCGGCATTGGCCAGCAGCGCCAGCGCGGCCCAGAAGCCGATCGCGCCCGCCTTCACCCGCACCAGCTCCGCCACCACCGCGTCCGGCGCCGGCATGCCGAGCCGGGTGAGCGCCACCTCCATCGCCGCCCGCATCGAGGCTTCCAGCCCTGCCTCACCACCGAGGGTGAGGGAGGCGACCATCAGCACGAAGAGCGGCCAGAGGCCGAGCAGCGCGAGCGGCAGGGAGAGCGTGACCTTCCCGCCCCTGAGCGCCGCCAGCACCAGCAGGGGTGCCGGCATGCCGAATAGGGCGAGGAAGATCAGCGCGGCATGGCCGCCACCCACGATCGCGACCAGCAGGGTCGCGATCAGGCTGCCGGCGATGGCGCTGGCCGGGCCGAAGCCGAGCCCCGCGGCGAAGAGCGGGAAGGAGGCGATCCAGAACAGCCCGGTGCCAAGCGGCAGGCCGCGCATGGCCCAGAGCGCGGCGACCGCCGAGACAAAGCCGGCCGCGCCCGCGGCCAGCAGCCCGGGGTTGCCGAAAACGCCCTGTCCCTGGCCCTGCGGCCCTGTCGCCGTCACGGCACCGGTGCTCCGTTGTGCTCGCGTCCCGCCCGCAGGCCCTCAGTCGTTGATGACGTAGGGCAGCAGGGCCAGGAAGCGGGCACGCTTGATGGCGTTCGCCAGTTCGCGCTGCTTCTTCGCGCTGACGGCCGTGATGCGGCTCGGCACGATCTTGCCGCGCTCCGAGAGGAAGCGGCTCAGCAGGCGCACGTCCTTGTAGTCGATCTTCGGCGCGTTCGGGCCGGAGAAGGGGCAGGACTTGCGGCGGCGGTAGAAGGGCCGGCGGGCGCCAACGGCGGGGCGGCGGGCGGCCGGGGAGAGGTCGGTCGTCTCGGACATGGCTGATTACTCCTCGCCACCCGTGGGTGCTTCGAGTTCCTCGCGCGGGCGGGCGCGGAATTCCTCGCGCTCGTCGCCGCGGTCGCGGCGGCCGCTGGTGAAGCGGCCCGGCGGGCGCGGGCCACGGAAGCCGCGCTCGCGCTCACGGTCCTCGCCACGGCGGGAGAGGATGGCGGAGGGCGCCTCGTCGATCGCCTCGACCCGCAGGGTCAGCACGCGCAGCACGTCCTCGTTCAGGCCGAGCTGGCGCTCGACCTCCTGCATCGCGGCCGGGGAGGCGTCGATGCCGAGAAGCATGTAGTGCCCCTTGCGGTTCTTCTTGATGCGGTAGGCGAGGCCGCGCAGGCCCCAGTACTCACGCTTCTTGACCTCGCCACCCTGCTCGCCGAGAGTCGTGGTGATCTGGTCGGCGATGGTGTCGACCTGCTGCTGCGTGACATCATTGCGTGCGATGAACACGCTTTCATAAAGCGGCATGTTGTCTCCCTCTGGCTGTCTCAGCCCAGGGGCGCAGGGCGGGATGCCGATGCGCGCAAACGGGCATAGCCGCGCGCGATGCCTCCGCGGGCGGCAGGGAAGGGGGGCGTAAAGCACAGGAGGGGCGCGGGAGGCAAGCCTTCCCTCGCAACCCGGGATCCTGTGCCGCGCGGGATGACAAGCCGCTCCCGCTTCTTCTAGACACGCGCCGGAAGCGGCGGTGCGCTACCGCTTCGGACCATTTGCCTGCGGAGCGGGATCGTCCCGCCGGGCGTCCGGGGCCAGGCCCCGGACGCCCGGGCCGATCCGCCCCGGCCACAGAAGGAACCGGCATTGAACCGTATGCCCGCCTGCCTCCTCGCTGCCCTGGCCCTTGGCCTCGCCGCCTGCGGGGAGCGCTACTCGCCCGATACCTATGCCACCCGCGCCGTGCAGCAGGCGAACAAGGTGGAGCCGGGCGTGGTGGTCGGCGTGCGGAAGGTGCAGATCACTGCCGAGGGCAGCACGGGGGCCGCGGCCGGCGCGGCGGCCGGCGGCGTGCTGGGCGCGCAGACGCCGGGCGGCGGGATCGTCTCGGCGCTCGGCGGCGTCGGCGGCGCGCT
>JAESGY010000277.1_pt1 | contig 31600 bp, 31 predicted proteins | sample 9269841 | NCBI WGS metagenome assembly JAESGY01 (sample SAMN17022865, study PRJNA683097) | algae metagenome | isolation source: Spirirestis rafaelensis WJT71-NPBG6 and co-occurring heterotrophs from... | place: USA: Pinto Wells, Joshua Tree National Park, Colorado Desert, CA | collected 2006-08-15
TCAACGGGAAGATGATCAACGATCCGAGCCATCGCGCCGCTCCCTGACAGGGTCAGGCAGGTTAACACCCGCGCCCGTACCAGGGGCATGCCCCTCACGGCGAGCCAATCACCCGGAGGCAGTATGATACCTGGCTCAGGACATGCTGACGCATGTCCTGCCTCAAACGCCGGCGGCCCTCCGGGCATTGGCCGCGGCGCGCCTTCGCGCGCTCGGCCCGCTCCGCGGGCCGCAGGTCAGGACTTCATGAGCCAAGTATGAGGGCAGGAAGGTGACACCTTCCTGCGCGTGGTAAGCCCAATCGGCCTGGAAATCCGGGTGACGCGGGCCAGAAAACCTCACCAGTTCAAGGGGGTGCCTGCTGCTGACGCGCAGCTTCCCCTGGCCGGCGGGTTTATCAGCCCCGCCCGCGGCCGGCCGGTGCCGGGCGCGCGGAGCGCGAGGCGGGTGCCGAGGCCGGCGCCACCGCCCCGGCGGGACGGCCGGCATCGAAGCCGAGGAAGCCGATCTCCGGGATCGGCGCCCCGCCATCCCCGGCCCAGAGGCGCGGGTTGCGCACGGTCGGCGCCGGCATCGGGATGCCGCGCTCGGCCGCCGGCGCGGGGGGCGGCGGCTCCGCCGGGCGCCGGCCGGCGCGCGGGGGAGGAGGAGCGGCCGGCGCCTCCTCGGGCGGCCCTGCCACGCGGGCGCCGCCGCGGGCCGAGAGCAGGTAGAACATGATCTCCCTCCGCCCCTGGTCCACCGCCGCATCCAGCGGGGTCAGGCCGAGCACGTTCCGCGCATCGAGATCGGCGCCACGCGCCACCGCGTCGCGCGCGGCCGCCAGGTCGCCGCGGTTGATGGCGTCGAACAGCGCGGCACTGGGCGAGAGCACCTGGTTCGGGTCGGCCGGGATGGGTGCGGGCGCGCTGCGGTTCTGCAGGCCGGGCAGGGCGGGCGGCGGCGGGCGGTTCGCCCCGCCCTGCTGGTTGGGCATCACCGGCCGGCCGGTGCCGCGGGCGAATTGCGCCGCGGCATCCCCCGCCGGCAGGGCGATCCAGGCGAGCAGGGCGAGGGGCAGCAGGCGGGACGGGGCACGCATGGCACCTGCTTACCCTCTGTGTCGCCGCGCCGCCAGCGCCCTGCGGCCTGTTCCGGGCAGTCGGGGCGCCGGGCTTGCGATGTCGGGCGGGCGGGCCTGCCGGAGGGAGTATCGGTGGGCGGGCTCGTACCGGCGAGGGTGGGCGTCAGCGGATGCCCGGGCGCCCATTCGCTCCAGGTTTGATAAGCTTTACTCGGATATCAAGTTTTAGTTATGTTGAACTGCTGCTTGGTGGTTGAAAAATTCGTGGCAAACAACTCTCGACAGCTGCTGGAGATTCAATATCTCCGCGCGCTGGCTGCGCTGGCCGTCGTCGCCTACCACGCCGGGCTGCGGCCCGGCCTGCCCTTCGGCATCGGTGCCGCCGGCGTTGACATCTTCTTCGTCATCTCGGGCTTCATCATGTGGATCGTGACGGCGCAGCGTCCGACCACGCCGCTGCTCTTCCTCTGGAACCGCGTGGCCCGGATCGTGCCGCTCTACTGGTGCGCGACGCTCGGGCTGGTGGGCCTGGCCGCGGCGGTCCCCGCCCTGATGCCGAACCTGCGGCCGGGCGCCGAACACGTCATCATGTCCCTGTTCTTCGTCCCGTATGTCGACCCGCTGGGCGACATCCATCCGGTGCTCGTGCCGGGCTGGACGCTGAACTACGAGATGTTCTTCTACCTGCTCTTCGCGCTAGTCGTGACCCTGCCGCGCGCCGTGCAGCTCCGGGCGATGACGGCGATCCTGGGCGCGCTGGTGCTGATCGGCCTCGTGCTGCCCCTGCCGGGACCGCTTTTCGCCACCTATACCCGGCCGCTGCTCCTGGAATTCCTGGCCGGGATGTGGCTCGCCGAGGCCTGGCTTGCGGGCCGCCTGCCCGGCCGGGCAGGCGGCCTGGCGATGATGCTGCTCGGCTGCGCCATGCTCCTGGCCTTGCAGGTCACCGGCACCTACTCGGATCCATGGCGCGTGGTCATCTGGGGCGTGCCGTCGCTCCTGATCGTCGCCGGCACGCTGGCCGTGGCCCCCGGCGGGCTGGGGCGGCTGCCGCTGGCGAAGTCGCTGGGGGATGCCTCCTACTCCATCTACCTCACGCACCAGCTGGTGGTCGGCCTGATGTGGAAAGTCTTCGGCTGGCTTCCGGGGATCGGCTTCGTCGCCCTGTGCCTGGTCGCGTCCTCGCTCATCGGGCTTGCAAGCTTCCGCCTGCTGGAACGTCCGGTGACGGAGGCGCTCAAGCGGGTCGGCAGGTGGCCGGCCGCCACGCCGCAGCCGGCCTGAGCCGGTCGCGGCGGCGGAAGCGCCAGGGACGCGGGGCAGGGCGGCTCAGCGGCAGCCATTGCCCCGGAAGGTGAAGCCGCTCACCCGCCCCTCGCGCACGCCGAAGGTGATGGAACAGGTTCGCGCCACTACCAGCGGCGGCGAGTAGATCGGCCCGCCGAAGCGGCGATAGGGCCCGGGCCAGAACGGGTCGCCGGGATAGACCGTGGTGCTGCGCTCCTCATACTGCAGGAAGCGGGTGCCGCCGGTCTCATAGGTGGCGTTCGGCACGCCGAGCGCGCCGACCAGCGCCGCCTCGCTCTGCCCGACGAAGGGCTGCAGCCGCGCCTCCAGCGGCGGCTCCTGCGCGCAGGCCGCCAGCAGCAGCAACATCCCGGGCACCAGCCACCGCATCACCGTCCCTCCCTCCGCCAGGCCAGCACCGCCAGGCCCAGCACCAGCGGCAGCGCCAGCCAGGGCGGCAGCAGCGGCATGGCGGCGATCCCGGTCACCGTATGGTCGCCATTGCGGCGCAGGCCGATCCAGCTCGCGCCCTGCGCGTGGCGCCCGGGCGCCACGCGCCGCAACTCCGGCAGCGCGGGTTCCGCCCCGGCGCCGAGCCAGCGCGCCGCGCCGCCGGTCGCCGCCAGCAGCGGGGCGAGCCGTGCCGGATCGGCGCGGAGATCGCCGACCTCAAGCGGGTTGGCGGCAGCGGCGGCGACGAAGGCGCTGCGCCGCCCGTCCGAGACCTGCCAGACGCCCGGCTGCCCGGCCGGCAGCTCGGCCGTCGCGCGGCCACCGGGCCCCGGCTGCAGCGGCGCGCGACGGGTGCTGCCATCGGGCGCGGTGACGGTCACCTCGGGCGGCGGCCCGGCCTCCACGCTGCGGCGCTGGATGTGCAGGCGGCCGGCCTCGATCCGGGCGGTCAGGTCCTCCTCCTCCAGCTCCGGCTCGCGCATCAGCCAATGGGCGGCGCGGCGCAGCAGCTCGGCCTGCGGCCCGCCGCCATCATGGCCGCGCGACCAGAGCCAGATATGGTCCGACAGCAGCAGGGCGACCCGCCCCTCGCCGACGCGGTCGAGCACCAGCAGCGGCGCGCCGTCCGCGGCCTCCATCACCGCGGTGCCGCCGCGCTGGTCGGCCCGCATGCTGCGGTACCAGCGGCCCCAGCGCGCCTCCGCCTGCTCGTCCGGGTTGGCGCCCGTCAGCCCCTCCGTCACCGGATGCCGGGCGCCGAGCGCGGTGACGCGCGGGCGGAAGGCACCCTCCGCCGCGCCGGCCTGGCCGAGCCCGGCCATGGGCCGCGCCGGCAGCACGGCGCCGAGCGGCGTGCTGGCGAGGCTCACGGGCCCGGCGAATTCCGGCCCGACCGACATCAGTAGCGCGCCGCCGCCGCGGACGTAATCCGCGATGTTGCGCAGATAGGCCGGCGGCAGGATGCCGCGATTGGCGAAGCGATCGAAGACGATCAGGTCGAATTCGCGCAGCTTCACCTGGAACAGCTCGCGCACCGGGAAGGCGATCAGCGCCAGCTCGTTCAGCGGCGTCAGGTCGTCCTTCTCCGGCGGGCGGAGGATGGTGAAATGCACCAGGTCGACGCCCGGATCGGCCTTCAGCAGGCGCCGCCAGGTGCGCTCCCCGGCATGCGGCTCCCCGCTGACGAGCAGCACGCGCAGCCGGTCCCGCACGCCGGTCACGGTGACGACGGCGCGGTTGTTGAGCTCCGAGACCTCCCCGGGCCGGGCCTCGGCCGAGAGCTCGATCACGGTCGGGCCGCCGCGCTCGATCGGCACCTCGATCCGGTGCTCGCGGCCGACCGGCACGCTCTCCACCCGCGCCGGGGAGCCGTCCCGCCGCACCGAAAGCCGCGCCGCGCCGGCGGCGTTCGGCACGCCGAGATCGTCGATCGCGACCCGCAGCTCGACGCTCCGCCCGACGATGCCGAAGCCCGGCGCCTCGATGACGCGCAGCCGCCGGTCCACCTCCCCGGCGCGGCCGGGGAGCAGGGCGTGGAAGGGCGCCTCGATCGGCGCGGCGGCGGGGATGTCGTGCACCTGGCCGTCGGTCAGCGCGATGATGCCGGCAAGGCGCGCGCGGGGGATGTCGGCCAGCGCGCGCTCGATCGCGGCGAAGAGGCGCGTGCCCTGGTTGCCGCCCTCCGGCACCTCGACGGTGCGGAGCTCCAGTTCGGGCAGGCGGCCGGCGCGCGCCTCGATGGCGGCGCGCGCCGCCTCGATCTGCGCGGCGCGGTCGCTGATGCGGGCGCTGTCGGAGCGGTCGACGACCAGCAGGGCGATGTCGGGCCGCGTCTCCCGCGTCTCCTCCACCAGCCGCGGATTGGCGAGGGCGAGCAGGATGACCGCGAAGACCAGGCTGCGCAGCTTCGCGCCGCGCGCCCGCCGCCAGAAGGCGGGGATGAGCGAGAGCGCGGCGAGGATGCCGAGCGCGACGATCAGCCAGGGCGGCAGGACGGGGGCTAGGTCGATCCCGGCGATGGCCTGCTGCATCTAATTCCCGAGCCTCTCCAGGATGGCCGGCACATGCACCTGGTCGCCCTTGTAGTTGCCGGTCAGCGCGTACATCACCAGGTTGACCCCGAAGCGGTAGGCGAGGGTGCGTTGCCGCGTACCGCCGGGGATGACGGCGAAGGGGTTGTTGCCCCGCCCGTCGATCGCCCAGGCGCTCGCCCAGTCATGCCCGCCGATGATAACGGGCGAGACGCTGTCATTCGCCCGGTCCTGGTCCCGCGCCACCCAGACCTGGCCGCCGGCGAAGCGGCCGGGCAGGTCCGGCAGCAGGTAGAAGGCGCGCTTCAGCACATGGTCCTCGGGCACCGGGGCGAGGGGCGGGATGGCGAGGTCCCGCGTCACGCGCCTGAGCGCGGCGCCGGCGCCACTCGCGAAGCCCTCGCCCGAGCCCTCGTCCCGCGTGTCGAACAGGATGATGCCGCCCTGGCGCATGAAGTCGTTCAGCGCCCGCACCGCCTGCGCATCCGGCTGCGGCGCCTCCGGCGTCACCACCCAGTAGAGCAGCGGGTAGAAGGACAGGTCGTCCTGTCCCGGCGTCACCGCCGCCGGATCGGCCAGCGCCGCAGCGGTGCGGCGGTTGACGAAGTCGGACAGGCCGACGAGGCCCATGCGCAGCGTCTCGTCCAGCGAGGCATCGCCGGTCGCGACATAGGCGAGGCGCGTTGCGAGCGCCGGGTCGCCCTCCGGCACGCGCTGCGCCTGCGCGGGCGCCGTGGCCAGCACCGCCAGCGCCAGCACGGCGCCGACCCGCGCGGCGCGCACCGGCAAGGCCAGCAGGCCGCGCAGGACCAGCCCGATGACGAGGTCGGCGGCCAGCAGCAGCAGCGCGGCGGCCAGCAACCAGGGGCCGAGGTCGCGCTCGGCCGGGATGCCGCCGATGGCGAGCAGCGCGGCGCCCGCCGGCGGCGGCGGCGCGGCGCGCGGGCCGGGGATGGCGCCACCCAGGTTCAGCGCCCGGCGGTAGGCGGCGTTCGCGGCATCCTGCCCCGGCATGCCGTACCAGCCCGGCGGGTGGCGCGGGGAGGGGATGGTGGTCTCGATGGCCGAGGCGGTCAGGGCGCTGGCCGCCGGCGGCGCGGCGCCGAGCCGGCCGAAACCGTCCAGCACCTCCAGCGGGGCAAGCGGCGCATCGCCCTCCACCCCCTGGATGCCGGCCGAGAGCGCGACGATCCGCCGCAGCATCTGCACGAAGAGGCCCGAGAGCGGCAGGTTCGACCACTCGGCATTGGCGGTGACGTGGAACAGCACGACGCGCCCCTGGCCGCGCGCCTCGGCGGTCACCAGCGGCGTGCCGTCGCCGAGCCGCGCCCAGACCCGCTCCGAGAGGCGCGGGGAGGGCTCGGCCAGCACCTGCCGCTCCACCGTCACCTCCTCGGGCACCGCGAGGCCGAGAAAGGGCGAGGCTTCGGGGAAGGGGGCGAGGCGCTGCGGCTGCTCCCAGGAGAGGGCGCCGCCGAGCGCCCGCTCGGCGCGCAGCGGCACCGGCAGCAGCGGGTCCGGCCGCTCCGCCACGCGCGGGCCGGCGAAGCGCAGCAGCGTGCCGCCGCGTTCCACCCAGCGGGTCAGCGCCTCGCGCTCGGGCCCCTCCGCCACCGGCCGGTCGGCCAGCGCCAGCACGGCGATCGGGCGCGAGAGCAGCCGGTCGAGCGGGCCGCGCCGCAATTCGGCAAAGGGGGCCAGCGCCCGGTCGAGATAGAAGAGGTCGCCGATCAGCGGCGCGTCGGCGCTTTCCTCCACCGCCGGCAGCAGGCCGACGGGGCGGCGGCGGAAGCGCTCGTCCAGCAGCACGACGGATCCCGCGCCGGTCTCGCCCTCGATCTCCAGCCGGACCACCTGGTTGCGCAACTCCAGCGGCAGTTCCAGGACCCCTTCGCCCTGCGTTGCATCGGCGGGGATCGGCACGCTGGCCCGGGCGAGGGCGCGGCCATCGCCGGTGCGGGCCAGCACCACCGCCTCGGTCGGCATGGGCAGCGGGGCCTGCTGGACGCGGAGGAGCAGCCGGTCGGCCTCGGCCACCGGCGGCGGCAGCAGGCGGACCGGGCGGGCCTCGGCCAGCGCCACGGTCAGCGTCCCGGCCCCGGCCAGCGCCGCCTGCATCGGCCCGGCGCCTTCGGCGCCGTGCTCGATGCCGTCGCTGACCAGCAGCGTGGCGATGGGGCCGTTCAGCCCGGCGCGCCAGCCCTGGAAGGCGGCCAGCGCCGCGGCGCGGTCGGGCTCCCAGGGCTTGGGCCGCAGCGCGGCGAGCCGGGTGCGCAGATCCTCGACCGGCATGGGGCCGAGCACGCGCGGCGCCTCCCCGGTCTCGGAGGGGGCGTTCGCCAGCAGGGCGGCCCGCCGCCCCTCCCGCCCCGCGCGGTCCAGCGCGGCGCCGGCGGCGGCGATGCGCGCCGGCCAGTCGGCCGCGGCGGCCCAGCCGTCATCCACCACCAGCAGCAGCGTGCCCTCGCCCGCCGCGCCGCCGGCGCCTGGGCCCAGCACCGGCCGGGCGAGGCCGAGGATCAGCAGGGCGGCCGCGACGATCCGCAGCAGCAGCAGCCACCACGGGGTGCGCGCGGGCGTCTCCTCGGTGATGGGCAGGTCGCGCAGCAGGCGCAGCGCCGGGAAGGCGATGCGCCGCGGCGCCGGCGGGGTGACGCGCAGCAGCCACCAGAGGACGGGCAGCGCCGGCAGGGCCAGCAGCAGCCAGGGCGCGGCGAAGGCGATCGGGCCAAGGCTCAGCATGGGGGGCTCGGCATCGGGATGGGGCGCGGCAGCCCCGGAAGGATCGCGGCAGGCGGCAGGGCTGCCATCGGCACGTCTGCGGGGCCATCAAATCCCTGCCCGCCGGCCGTCATGGACGGCGGCCGCGCCCGTTCCGGCCGGCAGTCCATGCCCGGCAGCGGGAACTGCGGTGAGGAGAAGCCCTGCGGCATGACGGCTGTGCCCACGCGGTCAGGCCCTACTGTGGCGCGAGGGCCTGCCACAGCGCCAGCAATGCCGTCTGCGGTGGCTGATCGACATGGTGGGTCATGAAGCCCCAGCCCGCGGCGGCGGCGATGGCCGCGATCCCCTCGCGGTGGTGGCGCAGGCGCTCGACATAGATGGCGCGGGCCTCCTCGACCCGGGGCACCAGCACGCCCTGGCCGCCGGCGCCCCATTCGAACAGGACGCGCCCGGCATAGGCCCGGTTGCCTTCGCCGAGGGTTTCCTCCTCCGGGTCCAGCACCTGCAGGATATGCCCGCGCACCGGCCAGGCGGCGAGCATCGCGACCGCGGCGTGGATCTCCTCGAGCGGCGCCATGAAGTCGCCGATCAGCACCGCGCGGGCATGCCGCGGCAGGCCGGGATCGGGGGAGGGCAGGGCGCGGGACCTGGACACCGCGCCCATCGTCTCGACCAGGGCGGTGAGGCCGGCCCGCCCGGCATGGCTGCGCCCCGGACCGCCGATCAGCCGCACCCGCTCCCCGCCCCTGAGGGCGAGCGCCGCCAGCGCCGCGGTCAGCAGATCCGCCCGCTCCCGCTTGGTCGGGCGGTTGGGGGAGAAGGACCATTCCATGGAGCGGGAGGCATCGGACCAGAGGGCGATGGTCTGCGCCGCCTCCCACTCCGTCTCCCGGATGAAGAGCCGGTCGCTCTTGGCGCTCTGCCGCCAGTCGATCCGCCCGGCGGCATCGCCGGGCAGGAAGGGGCGGAACTGCCAGAAAGCGTCGCCCTGGCCGGCACGGCGGCGGCCATGGACGCCCTGCAGGACCGTCGCGGCGACGCGATCGGCCGCCACCACCAGCGGCGGCAGGCGCGCGCCCAGCGCCTCGGCGCGGAGCGCCGCCTGGCCCGGCGGCAGCGAGGCGCGGGGCGGGGTGCGAGGTTCAGCCAAGCTGCGCCTTCAGCGTCTCGATGACATCGGAGACCTGCACGCCCTCGGCGCGGGCGGAGAAGTTCAGCGCCATGCGGTGCCGCAGCACCGGCGCTGCCAGCGCCAGCACGTCCTCGATCGAGGGCGCGAGCCGGCCGTCCAGCACGGCGCGGGCGCGGGTCGCCAGCATCAGCGCCTGCGCCGCGCGCGGGCCCGGGCCCCAGGCGAGCTGCTTGCGGATGGCCGGGTTCGGCGAATGCTCCGGCCGCGCGCTGCGGACCAGGCGCAGGATGGCGTCCAGCACGCCCTCGCCCACCGGGATGCGGCGGATCAGCGCCTGCGCCGCGATCAGCTCCGGCGCGGTCAGGGTCTGGACCGGCCTGGCTTCCCGCGCGCCGGTGGTGGCCAGCAGCATGGCGCGCTCGGCCGCCTCGTCCGGATAGGTGATCTCGACCTCCAGCAGGAAGCGGTCGAGCTGCGCCTCGGGCAGCGGGTAGGTGCCTTCCTGCTCGATTGGGTTCTGGGTGGCGAGGACGTGAAAGGGCACGGGCAGCGGGTGGACATGGCCGGCGACCGCCACCCGGAACTCCTGCATCGCCTGCAGCAGGGCGGACTGGGTGCGCGGGCTGGCGCGGTTGATCTCGTCCGCCATCAGCAGCTGGCAGAAGACCGGGCCGGGGATGAAGCGGAAGGCGCGCTTGCCGGCCTCGCTCTCCTCCAGCACCTCGGAGCCGATGATGTCGGCCGGCATCAGGTCCGGGGTGAATTGCACGCGACGGGCATCGAGGCCGAGCACGGTGCCCAGCGTCTCCACCAGCTTGGTCTTGCCGAGGCCGGGCACGCCCACCAGCAGGGCATGGCCGCCGGAGAGCAGGGTGATGAGCGTCTGCTCCACCACCTCCTCCTGCCCGAAGATCACCCGCCCGACCGACTCCCGCACGCGGTGCAGGCGCTCGCCCAGCGCTTCGGCCTCCGCCACCAGGGCGGCGGGGTCGCCGCTGCCGTTCGTGCTGCCCGTCGCGGTTCCGGCCACTTCAATCATCCCAGACCCGATCCCTATATTGGCCCTGCGCGCACCCTGGGTACCCCTTGGGGCACGCCTCGGGGACACGGCGTCACCCGGACGTGTGGATGAATCAGCCTATGGCCAGGAGCGACGCGAACAAAGCGGTGAATGGGGAGGCTGGCGTGCAGAACCGGATAAGGCCGCCGGGCGGCCCGCAACGGAACGCGGCCGGGCCGGACGCGCCTGGTGCGCGGGGAGCCCAAGGGGGCATGGATACAAGGGTGAAGCACGAGGTTGGGGAATACGCGATCCGGATCGATCGCAACGGCGCCTGGTACTACCAGGGCAGCCCGATTGGCCGGAAGGAGCTGGTCTGCCTGTTCGCCAGCGTGCTGCGGCGGGAGCCGGATGGCAGCTACTGGCTGGAGACGCCAGTGGAACGCGGCCGCATTGCGGTGGAGGACGCGCCCTTCGTGGCCGTCGAGATGTGGTGGAAGGATTGTGATTGCGGGGACGGCAAGCCGCGGCAATGCCTCGCCTTCCGCACCAATCTGGATGAGATCGTGACGGCGGATGCCGAGCACCCGATCCGCATCCATCTGGACCCGCGGACGCGCGAGCCGCGGCCCTATGTCACCGTCCGGCCGGGGCTGGAGGCGAAGATCAACCGCGCGGTCTTCTACGAGCTGGTGGCGCTCGGCCAGACCGAGGTGATCGACGGGCGGGAGGTGCTGGGCGTCTGGAGCGAGGGCGTCTTCTTCCCGATCGACGAGGTGGGTGCCCTGGAGGCCGCCGCGGAATGACCTGGCCCACCCGGCAGGCGGGGCTGCCCCGTGGCCGCGGGGCCGGATGGCCCGGCGGTCCGAAGCGGCCCGCCGGATATCAAGGGCGTGTTGGTGGTGCGACGGGCCGGCGGATGGCCGGGCGGACGGCGCTGGCGTGACCCCTGCGGATATTGCGGCAAGGCTGGCCGATCCGGCGGCGCTCGCCCTGATCGGCCCGACCCGCTTCAACGATGCCGAAGGCATCGCTCCCGCCCGCATCGTCCCGGCCGCCGTGTTGGTGCCGATCGTGCTGCATCCGGAGCCGACCATCCTGCTGACGCTCCGGGCGGCGACCATGTCCTCCCATGCCGGCCAGGTGAGCTTCCCGGGCGGGCGGATCGAGGCGGGCGAGACGCCGGAAGCGGCGGCGGTGCGGGAGGCGGCGGAGGAGGTCGGGCTCGACCCCCGGCTGCCGGAGCTGCTGGGACGGCTGCCCGATCACGCCACCGGCACCGGCTTCCGCATCACCCCCGTGGTCGGCTTCGTGCCGCCGCCGCTCAACCTGGTGCCCGACCCGCGGGAGGTGGAGGAGCCCTTCGAGCTGCCGCTCTCGGTCGTGCTGGACCCGCATGCGCCGGAGCGGCGCCAGGCGGAGTGGAAGGGGCGCCTGCGCGAGTTCTGGGTCTGGCCGCATGAGCGCCACTACATCTGGGGCGCGACCGCGGCGATCCTGGTGAACCTGGCGAAGATCCTGCGCGGCGGTTGAGCAGGCTTCGCGGCGCCCGCCGCGCCCGCCGCGTTGGGCATGGCATGATGCGGCCCCAGAGGATGGCGTCCCGATGCCCTATGTGATCGAGTTCATCCTCTTCCTCCTGCCTTTCGCGCTCTACGCGCTGTGGCGGCGCTACAACCCGGATATCGAGCCAGGGCCGCGCGTCATGCTGGCCGCCGCCGCCGGGGTGCTGCTGATGCTGGTCTTCGCCATCTGGTACGGGATCTCGGTCTCCATGGCGCCGGACGCGATCTATGTGCCCGCTGAGCTCGGCCCGGATGGGCGGGTGGTGCCGGGGCGGGTGGTGGAGCCGTCGCGGTGACGGAGGACCCGCCGGCGGCGCGGCTCGATCCGCCCGCGCTCCTGCGGCACGGCGCGCCGGCGGCGGTGCTGGCGGCGCTGCCCGGCGCGCGGGCAGTGGGCGGCGCGGTGCGGGACCTGCTGGCGGGCCGGGCGGTGCAGGATGTGGACGTCGCGGCGCCCCTGCCGCCCGAGGCCATCGCGGAGCGCCTGCGCGCCGCCGGCCTCAAGGTATTCGAGACCGGCCTCGCCCACGGCACCGTGACCGCGGTGCTGGACCGCGAGCCGGTGGAGGTGACCAGCCTGCGGCGGGACGTGGCGACCAATGGCCGCCATGCCGAGGTGGAATGGACCACCGACTGGCGGGAGGACGCGGCGCGGCGGGACTTCACCATCAATGCCATGTCCATGGCGGCCGATGGCGCGCTCTGGGACTATTTCGGCGGCCGGGCGGACCTGGAGGCCGGCCGGGTGCGCTTCGTCGGCGACCCCTCGACCCGCCTGGCCGAGGACTATCTCCGTGCCCTCCGCTTTTTCCGCTTCCAGGCCCGCTACGGGGCAGGGGAGCCCGACCCGGCCGCCATCGCCGCCATCCGCGCGGCGGTGCCGGGGCTTGCGCGGCTCTCGGCCGAGCGGGTCTGGATGGAACTGAAGCGGCTGCTGGCCGCGCCCGATCCGGTCTCGGCAGTGGCGCTGATGGCCGGGACAGGCGTGCTGGGGGCTGTGCTGCCGGAAGGCGCCGACCTTGCCGTGCTGGCCGGCCTGGCGCGGGCCGGCGGGCCGGCCGATCCGCTGCTGCGCTTCGCCGCCCTGGTGGCGCCCGGTGCGGAGGATGCGGGCCTGCCGCAGCGCCTGCGCTGGTCCGCCGCCGAGGCGAGCCGCTACCTGGCCGCCCGCGACCTCGCCCCGGTGCTGCCCGGGCCGGAGGGCGCCGGGCTGCGCCGCCTGCTGGCCGACCTGCCGCCGGAGACGCTGACCGACCGCGCCTGGATCGCCGAGGCCCGCGGCCTGCCCGGCGACTGGCCGGCGCTGCGGGCCCGCCGCGCCGCGACCCCCCGGCCGGTCTTCCCCCTCAAGGGCCGGGACGGCATCGCCGCCGGCATCCCGCCCGGGGTCGCGCTGGGGGAAGCGCTGGCCGCGACCCGCGCCTGGTGGCTGGACCGCGGCTGCGTGGACGACACCGAGGCCTGCCGGGCCTATCTCCGCAAATTGGCCGCGCGCGCGGCGATCCGATAAACCCCCGGCCCCATGGCCGTCCTTCCCGCCGATCCTTCCTCCCGCGCCCTGATCCGGCGCCTGCTGCACGGCTACCTGATGCAGCACCGCCGCGGCATCGCCCTCGCGGTGCTCTGCACCCTGGCGCTGGCGGGCCTCACCGCCCTCTATCCCATCGTCATCCAGCAGGGCTTCGACCGCTTCACGGCCAACGACTCCCAACTGATCTGGCTGCTGCCGCTGGTCATCATCGTCGTCGCCTGCGCCAAGGCCCTGGCGCAATACGGCCAGGCGGTCGCGGTGCAGTCCGTGGTGCTCAGGGTGATCGAGGCGCTGCAGGGCGACCTGTTCCGCGCGCTCACCCGCGCCGACCTCGCCAGCGTGGTGCGCGAGGCGCCGGCCCGGCATGCCACGAAGTTCACCGTGGATGCCGCGGCGATCCGCGAGGCGCTGACAAAATCCATCAATGGCGGCGCCGATGTGCTGACCGTGGTCGGCCTCATCGCCTCCATGGTCTGGCTAGACTGGCAGATGTCGCTCATCGCCGCCGCCCTCTACCCGATCGCGGTGGTGCCCATCCTCCGCCTCGGCAAGCGCATCCGCCGCGCCTCCGGCGGGATGCAGGAACGGATGGGCGAGACCGCGGCGCAACTGACGGAATCCTTCGCCGCCGCCCGCGTGGTGCGCGCCTACCGGCTGGAGGCGCAGGAGGAGGCCCGCGCCGCGCATGCCTTCGCGCGGCTGCGAGAGAGCCTCTTCGGCATCGCCCGCACCCGCGCCAGCCTCGACCCGACGCTGGAGGCGCTGGGCGGCATCGCCGTCGCCGCCGTGCTGGGCTTCGTCGGCTGGCGCGTCGCCTCCGGCCAGGGGACGGTGGGCGAGTTCACCGGCTTCGTCGCGGCGCTGCTCATCGCCTCCCGCCCCGTGCGCGCCCTCGGCTCCCTGAACGCCGCGATGCAGGAGGGGCTGGCCGGCCTCTCCCGCGTCTTCGCGGTGGTGGACACGCCGCGCCACATCCTGGACGCGCCGGATGCGACGCCGCTGCCGGCCGGGCGCGGGCGGGTCGAGTTCGACGCCGTCGGCTTCCGCTATGACGGCACCCCGGATGCAGCGCTGACCGGCCTTTCCTTCACCGCCGAGCCGGGGCAGACTGTGGCGCTGGTCGGCCCTTCCGGCGCCGGGAAGTCCACCGCCCTCGCGCTCGTCCCGCGCCTCCATGACGTGACGGCGGGCGCCGTGCGGCTGGACGGCGCCGATGTCCGGGCGGTGACGCTGGCCTCGCTGCGCGACGCCATCGCCTATGTCGGCCAGGACGCGGTGATGTTCGACGACACCGTCTTCGCCAACATCGCCTGCGGCCGCCCGGACGCGACCGCGGCGGAGGTGGAGGCCGCCGCCCGCGCCGCCGCGGCGCATGACTTCATCGCGGTATTGCCCGAGGGGTACCACACGGTGCTCGGCCCCGGCGGCGGGCGGCTCTCCGGCGGGCAGAAGCAGCGCATCGCCCTGGCGCGGGCGCTGCTGCGCGACCCGCGCGTGCTGCTGCTGGACGAGGCGACGAGCGCGCTGGATGCCGAGAACGAGGCGCTGGTGCAGGCCGCCCTCGCGCGCCTCCGGCAGGGGCGGACGACGCTGGTCATCGCGCACCGGCTGGCGACGGTGCGGGAGGCCGACCGGATCGTGGTGATGCAGGACGGGCGCGCGGTGGAACAGGGCACGCATGCGGCGCTGATGGCCGAGGACGGGCTCTATGCCCGGCTGGTCAGGACGCAGGCTTTCGACAACACTGAAACCGTCGCCGCCTGAGCCCGGAGGGGACAGGGGCGCCCCATCGCGCATGGCGCGATGGGGCGCCCCTGTCCCCTCCGGACCTCCCCGCCAAGCCAGAATCTGGCCTGGACCGGTCCGAGTTTCCGAAAGGCCAGCATTCGACCCATGCCACCCCGGAACCGCTGGCTCGAACTGCTGCTGATCGGCGCGGCGCGGGTCGCCATGGGCGTGCAGTTCCAGGCCGTCGGGGCGCTCGGGCCGCTGCTGGTCGGCACGCTGGTCGCCGACTGGACGGCGCTCGGGACGCTGATCGGCATCTATTCGCTGGCGGGCGTCGCCGTCGCGCTGCCGGCCGGCTGGCTGCTGGCGCGCTTCGGGGACCGGCGCATCCTGCTCGCGGGTCTCGCGCTGATGACCGCGGGCGGCATCCTGCTGGCGCTGGCGCCGGGCTACGGCCTGGCGCTGCTCGGGCGGCTCGTCGCCGGCGGCGGCTCGGCGCTGCTCACCATCGCCTGCGCCAAGCGGGTGCTGGACCGCTTCGCCGGCCCGTCCCTCGCCCCGGCCATGGGGGTCATGCTCTCCGCCTGGCCGGTCGGCATCTCGGTCGCCCTCATGGCCCTGCCGCTGGCGGGGGAGGAGTACCGCCTCGGCCTGCTCGGCTCGGCCCTCTTCTGCGGCCTCGCCCTGCCGCTGCTGGCCTGGGCGGTGCCCGAGGGCCAGCGCGGCCCCGCCGCCCGCATGGCCCGGCTGCGGCCGGGCGAGAGGTGGCCGCTGCTCACGGTCGGCGCGCTCTGGGCCACCTACAACGCCGCCTATGCCGTGCTGCTCGGCTTCGCGCCCGCCTTCCTGGTGGCGCAGGGGGCGAGCGCGGGCATGGCCGGCGCGGTCTCCTCCCTGGTCGGCTGGGCCATCCTGCCGCTGCTGCCGCTGGGCGGCGCGATCGCCGAGCGGCTGGGTCGGCCCATGCTGGTCTGCGCCCTCTGCCAGGCCGGGATGGCGGCGGCGCTGCTGGCGCTGGTCGCGGGGGCCCCGCCGGCGGCGGCGCTGATTGCCTTCGGCCTGCTGGCCGGGCCGCCGGCAAGCCTGATCATGGCCCTGCTCGGCCGGGTCCTCTCGGCCGAGAGCCGGGCCTTCGGCGTCGGCCTCCACTACATGCTGTTCTATGGCGGCCTGGCGCTGCTGCCGCCGCTGGCCGGGCTGCTGCGGGACGTGACCGGCGCGCCCGCGGCGCCGATCCTGGCGGCGGCGGGGTTCCTGACCCTGGCGCTGGGCGCGCTCGGGGCGTTGGCCGCCATGCTGCGTGAGCCGCGTCCGCGGGGCTGACCGCGCCTGCCGGGGCGTGCCGCGCGCCCCGGTCCGTCCCGTCAGCCCGCCTTCGCCCCCGCCCGCGCGATCAGCCCGGCGATCCGGGGCATTTCCTCCGCCAGGAAGGCGCGGAGCTGTTCCGGCCCCATCTCCGGCCAGAGCACCGTCGCCGTGCCGTCGAAGAATTCCTGCACCTTCGGGTCGCCCATCGCCTCCCGTATCGCGGCGGAGAGCCGCGCCACCATCGCGGCGGGGGTTCGGGCCGGCACGAAGAGCCCGGCCCAGGGCACCAGCTCGGCGCCCGGGAAGCCGGCTTCCGCGACCGTCGGCACCTCGGGCGCCAGCCGCACCCGCTGGCGGTCCGTGATGCCCAGCGCGCGTAGCCGGCCCTCCCGCACATGCGGCAGGCTGGTCAGCGGATAGTCCCACATCACGTCCAGCCGGCCGCCGATGACGTCGTTCAGCGCCTGCGTGCCGTTGGCATAGGGCGCGTGCACCATGCGCGTGCCGCTCGCCTGCAGCAGCGCCTCGGCCGCGAGATGCGGGGAGGTGCCGACGCCGACCGAGGCATAGGTCAGCCCTTCCGGCCTCTCCCGGGCCGCCGCCACCAGATCGGCGAGGCTCCGCCAGGGGCGCTGCGGCGCGCAGACGATGAGATGCGGAGAGGCGCCGAGGCCGTGCACCGGCGCAAGGTCCCGCTGCGGGTGGTAGCGCAGGTTGGGGAACATGGCGGGCGCCGAGGCCATCGGCCCCTGGCTGCCATAGAGCAGGGTGTAGCCATCCGGCGCGCTGCGGGCCGCCGCCTCCGCCCCGATGGTGCCGCCGGCGCCCGGGCGGTTCTCCACGACGACGCTCTGGCCGAGGCTCTGGCCCATGCGCTGGGCCAGGGTGCGGGCGGCTGTGTCGGTGATGCCCCCGGCGGCGAAGGGGACGATCCAGGTGATGCTGCGGGTCGGGTAGCCCTGCGCCGCCGCCAGCCCGGGCAGCAGCGCCGGCGCAGCCAGCAGGGCGCGGCGGGTGGGATGGGACATGGATTGCCTCTCCATGGGTCTTCTCGTTGCGGCGAAGCCTAGGCCGCTCCGGCCGCGCAGGGGAACTGCGAAGGCCTCCGCCCGGCATCCTGCCCGGCCCGCCGCCCTGCGTGATGGGGCCAGGACGCACCAGGACGCCGCGCCGGCCGGTGACCCGATCGGGGCGCGGGATGCCGGGCGAGCGGCACCATCCGCGCTCCACGTGGGCTGCAGGGCAGGGCGAAGCGAATGGCGTTGGTCATCGGGCGCCGCCTGCGTTTCCCCTGGCAGGCACGGCGCCGGGGGAAGTGGCGCCTGTCAAGCCGGGAGAGCACCGAATGGCATGGGTCTGGCTGGCGGTCGCCGGCGGCTTCGAGATCGTCTGGGCCGTGCTGCTGAAATACACGGACGGCTTCACCCGCCTGGTACCGAGCCTCGCCACCATCGCCGCCATGGCGGTCAGCTTCTACTGCATGTCGCGTGCCCTGCAGGTCCTGTCCATGGGCACGGTCTATGCCGTCTGGGTTGGGATCGGCGCCTTCGGCACCGCCCTCTGGGGCATGGCGGTGGAGGGTGACCCGGCGAGCGCGGCGCGTATCCTCTGCCTCTCGCTCATCCTCGCCGGCGTCGCCGGCCTCAGAATCTGTACGCGAATAAATCCCTTAATCTTTCAGCGCCTTAGCGTCAGGCCGTCATGAGATCATTGCGGTCCGAATGTCCGTGATGAACCAGCGGCGCTCAAAATGCCGGCGCAAGACATCGGTCCGACATGGAGAGACTGGGCCGACGCCACTTTCTGTGCCGACTTCGCTACGAAAAGCCGGGTTATTTCGCGTACAGATTCTCAAGCTCGCCAGTTGAGGGGCTGCGTCGCGCAGGCGTGTTCGCGCGCCAGGGCGCGACACCGGCCACCCTCCATTGCCCCGCGCCGGAACGATGCCGGACGGCGGGGGCCCTGGACCCGGGTGTGCCCGGCGCGTGGCCAGGCCGCCCAGCAGGGGCTGCATCGGGCATGGCTTGGCTATCGGCGCCTGAGCCCGGGCCGCATGGTGCCGGGACGGGCCGCACCGCCATGGCGCCGCGCATCGGGAACCTGGCTTTCGGCATGGTCCTGCCATCCTGGCCGCCGTCAGCCCAGCCCGTTCCAGATGGCGATCGCGGCGGCCATCGCGGCCAGCAGGCGGTAGAGCAGTTCTACCCAGGGCCGGATCCGCTGCACCAGGGGCGGGCGCGGCGGCGGGGAGGGCGGCGCGTCGGGCTGGGACTCGGCCATAATCATAGGATATGATTCCTATGACCTGCGCGTCCACATGGTTACGCAGGAGGTCCCGTGCAATTGACGCTTTGCCGCGGGGCACCATAGAAGGCTTCCCCATGGCTGCCGCGGCTTATTCGGCGCAGCGCAGGACCCCGGAGTGCACTCGACCATGTCCATCATGCAGGATTCGCGCGAGGCGACCATGATCGGTCGCAAATCGGACGGCACACCCATCCGCCGGCCCCTGTCGCCGCACCTGCAGGTCTATGACATGATGCAGCTGACGAGCGCGCTCTCGATCAGCGGTCGCATCACCGGCGTCGTCTGGTCGCTCGGCCTGCTGATGCTGGTCTGGTGGCTGGTGGCGACCGCCGCCGGGCCTTCCGCCTATGCCTCGGTCTCCTGGTTCCTGAGCTCCTTCCCCGGCCTGCTTGGCATGTTCGGCCTGACCGCGGCGGCCTGGTTCCACACGCTGAACGGCATCCGCCACCTCGCCTGGGATGCCGGCTATGGCTACGACATCCCGACCACCTACAGGTCCGGCCGCTGGGTGCTGATCGGCACCGCGGTCGCCACCGTGCTGACCTGGCTGATCGCCATCATCGCCTGGGCGAGCTGAGGATTCCATATCATGGCTGGCAACGACTACGCCCGGAACACCACCCTCCGCTCCCCGCTCGGGCGGGTGCGCGGCCTCGGCTCCGCCAAGGGCGGCACGCATCACTGGTGGATGCAGCGCGTCTCCTCCGCCGCGCTGCTGCCGCTGACGCTGTGGTTCGCCCTCTCGGCCGCCTCTCTGGCCGGCGCCCCCTATGAGGTGACGCGGGACTGGATCGCGCACCCGCTGAACGCCGTGCTGCTGCTGGCCTCGATCGGCCTCGCCTTCCACCACACCGCGGCAGGTGTGCAGGTGATCATCGAGGACTATGCGAATCAGGAATGGGTCAAGGTGGGTGGAATCCTCGCCACCAAGGCCATCTGTTGGTTGCTTGCGATCGCCTCGGCGCTCGCGGTCCTGAGGATCGCGGTCCTCAGGGTGGCGGTCTGAGGCGGAAGGACACGGACGGACGATGAACGCGATCACCATGCCCTCCCGGGGCGCCTACCGGATCGTTGACCATACCTATGACGTGGTGGTGGTGGGGGCCGGCGGCGCCGGCCTGCGCGCCACCTTCGGTATGGGGGCCGCCGGCCTGAAGACGGCCTGCATCACCAAGGTCTTCCCCACCCGCAGCCACACCGTCGCCGCCCAGGGCGGCGTCGGCGCCGCGCTGGGCAACATGGGCGAGGATGACTGGCGCTGGCACATGTACGACACCGTCAAGGGGTCGGACTGGCTCGGCGACCAGGACGCCATCGAGTACATGTGCCGCGAGGCGATCCCGGCCATCATCGAGCTGGAGCACTACGGCGTGCCCTTCAGCCGCACCGAGGACGGGCGCATCTACCAGCGCCCCTTCGGCGGCCACATGCAGCACTACGGCAAGACGCCGGCCATGCGCGCCTGCGCCGCGGCCGACCGTACCGGCCACGCCATCCTGCACACGCTCTATCAGCAGTCGCTGAAGCATAACTGCGAGTTCTTCGTCGAGTATTTCGCCCTTGACCTCATCATGGATGAGGAAGGCGCCTGCCGCGGCGTCATGGCCTGGAACCTCGAGGACGGCTCGATCCACCGCTTCCGCGCCCAAACCGTGGTGCTGGCGACCGGCGGCTATGGCCGCGCCTATTTCTCCTGCACCTCCGCCCATACCTGCACGGGCGATGGCGGCGGCATGGTGCTGCGCGCCGGCCTGCCGCTGCAGGACAACGAGTTCGTGCAGTTCCACCCGACCGGCATCTACGGCTCCGGCTGCCTGGTGACCGAGGGCGCCCGCGGCGAGGGCGGGTACCTCACGAACAGTGAGGGCGAGCGCTTCATGGAGCGCTACGCGCCGACCGCGAAGGACCTGGCGTCCCGCGACGTCGTCTCCCGCGCCATGTCGATCGAGATCCGGGAAGGCCGGGGCGTGGGCCCGCACAAGGACCACATCCACCTGCATCTCGAGCATCTCGGCGCCGACATCCTGCATGAGCGGCTGCCGGGCATCTCCGAGACGGCGAAGATCTTCGCCGGCGTGGACGTGACCAAGGAGCCGATCCCGATGCTCCCGACCGTCCACTACAACATGGGCGGCATCCCGACGAACATCCATTGCGAGGTGCTGAACCCGACGGCGCAGGACCAGGACCGCGTGGTCCCCGGCCTGATGGCGGTGGGCGAGGCGGCCTGCGTCTCCGTCCATGGCGCGAACCGGCTCGGCACCAACTCGCTGCTCGACCTGGTGGTGTTCGGCCGCGCCGCGGCGCACCGGGCGGCCGAGACGCTCAAGCCCGGCGCCTCCCAGCCGGCCTTGCCCTCCAAGGCCGGTGAGAACTCGCTCGACCGCCTCGACCGCGTCCGCCACGCCAAGGGCAACACCGCGGTCGGCGAGCTGCGCCTCAACATGCAGCGGACCATGCAGACCCATGCCGCGGTGTTCCGCACCAGCCAGCTTCTCCAGGAAGGCGTGGAGAAGATGAACAAGGTCCATGCCGGCTATGGCGACATCAGGATCGCCGACCGCTCCCTGATCTGGAACAGCGACCTGGTCGAGGCGCTCGAGCTCGACAACCTTATTGGCAATGCGATGACCACCATCGTCGGCGCCGAGGCCCGGAAGGAGAGCCGCGGCGCCCACGCGCAGGAGGACTACCCCGAGCGCGACGACCAGAACTGGATGAAGCACACGCTCGCCTGGGTGGACGAGACGGGCAAGGTCAAGCTCGACTACCGCGACGTGAAGATGCGGACCCTGACGAACGAGGTCCAGGTCTTCCCGCCGAAGGCCCGGGTCTACTAAGGAACCACGCCCCCATGGCGACTTTCACGCTTCCGAAGAACTCGACGATCCAGCAGGGCAAGGCCCACAGGGCTGAGTCCGGCGCGAAGAATGTCAAGTCCTTCAAGATCTACCGCTACGATCCGGACTCGGGCGAGAACCCGCGGACGGATACCTTCGAGATCGATCTCGACAAGTGCGGACCCATGGTCCTGGACGCGCTCATCAAGATCAAGAACGAGGTGGACAGCACGCTGACCTTCCGGCGCTCCTGCCGGGAGGGCATCTGCGGCTCCTGCTCGATGAACATCGACGGGCTCAACACCCTCGCCTGCCTCAAGCCGATCGAGGATGTGACGGGCGATGTGAAGATCAGCCCGCTGCCGCACCTGCCGGTGGTGAAGGACCTGGTCCCGGACCTCTCCCAACTCTACGCGCAGCTCCGCAGCGTGGAGCCCTGGCTGAAGTCCGACACGCCGCCGCCGCCGGATGGCGAGCGGCGCCAGAGCAAGGAGGAGCGCGCCAAGCTCGACGGGCTGTGGGAGTGCATCCTGTGCTTCTGCTGCTCCACCGCCTGCCCCTCCTACTGGTGGAACGGCGACCGCTATCTCGGCCCGGCCGTGCTGCTGCAGGCCTATCGCTGGATCGCGGACAGCCGTGACGAGGCGACGGGCGAGCGGCTGGACGACCTGCAGGACCCGTTCCGGCTCTATCGCTGCCACACCATCATGAACTGCGCCCGGACCTGCCCGAAGGGGCTGAACCCGGCCGCGGCCATCGGCAAGATCAAGCAGATGATGGTCGAGCGGGAGAGCTGACCCTTCATCGGCGTCCGGGCCGAACCGAACCAGCCCCGCCGTGCCGCAAGGCCGGCGGGGTTTTTCGTATCCGCGCTTGGAACGGGCGGCCGCGGCGTCCTACCCTCTCCGGCAAGGCCGAAAAGGCCGCTGGGAGCGAGATGATGCCGAGAACCCACCTTGCCGCCGCCATGGCGGCCGTCCTGTTTGCCGCCGCGTCGCCCGCCGCGGCGCAGCGCGCGCCTGATACGCTCGTCATCGGCAATGCCGCGGCGGTGACGACGATCGACCCGCACTACCACAATCTCGGCCCCAACAACGCCATGGGGCAGCATATCTTCGACCGGCTGGTGGAGCGCGACGCGCGCGCCCGGCCCCACCCCGCCCTGGCCGAGAGCTACCGCGCCCTGTCCCCCACGGTCTGGGAGTTCCGCCTGCGCCAGGGCGTCACCTGGCATGACGGCCGGCCCTTCACCGCCGACGACGTGGTCTTCACCTTCGGGCGCGCGCCGAACGTCCCGAACAGCCCGGGCGGCTTCGGCGGCTTCCTCCGCGCGATCGAGCGGGTGGAGGTGGTGGATGCCCATACCCTCCGCCTCCACACGAAGCAGCCCCACCCGCTGCTGCCGCTCGACCTCGCCTCGGTCAGCATCATCGCCCGCCACGCGGCGGAGGGCGCGGGGACCGAGGAGTACAACAGCGGCAAGGCGGCGGTCGGCACCGGGCCCTATCGCCTCTCGGCCTACCGCTCCGGCGACCGGGTGGAGCTGGTGCGCAACGATGGCTGGTGGGGCGGGAAGGAGCCCTGGGCGCGCGTCACCGTCCGCTTCCTGCTGAATGACGGCGCCCGCACCGCCGCGCTGCTGGCCGGCGATGTGGACCTGATCGAGCAGATCCCGACCACCGACCTCGCGCGGCTGAAGCGGGAGCAGCGGCTCACGGTGACGGAGATCCCCTCGCTCCGCACCGTCTTCCTCTCGCCCGACTATTCCCGCACCGGGCCGCATCCGCTGATCACCGACGCTGCCGGCACGCCGCTGCCACGCAACCCCTTCCATGACCTGCGGGTGCGCAAGGCGCTGTCCATGGCGATCAACCGCGATGCGCTGGTGGAGCGCGCCATGGACGGTGCGGCAGAGGCGACGGCGCAGTGGCTGCCCCGCGGTGCCTTCGGTTTCAACCCGGATGTGTCGCCGGTGGGTTTCGACCCGGAAGGGGCGCGGCGCCTGCTGGCCGAGGCGGGCTATCCGGAAGGCTTCCGCCTGACGCTCGCCACGCCCAATGACCGCTGGCCCAATGACGCGCGCCTCTCCCAGGCCGTGGCGCAGATGTGGACGCGGATCGGCGTGCGGACGCAGGTGGATGCCATGCCCTTCACCGCCTTCATCTCCCGCCGTTCCCGGCAGGAGCATGCGATCCAGCTCGGCGCCTGGGGCAGCAGCACGGGCGAGGCCTCGAACTACCTGCTCGCCATCGTCTCCACCTTCGATCGCGCGAAGCTGACCGGCCCGTCCAACATGACGCGGCATTCCGACCCGGTGATCGACGACTTCCTCGCGCGCGGCTCGGCGACGATGGATGACGAGGCGCGCGAGGGCCTCTGGCGCGAGGCGGTGGCCTACTACGCGCAGCAGGAGCCGATGATCCAGCTCCTGCAATATGTGAACACCTGGGCGCATCGCCGCGGCCTGGTGCATGACCCGCGCATGGACGAGCGCACCCTCGCCATGGGGGTGCGCCCCAACTGACACCGGTCCAGGCCAGGGTCTGGCCTGGCGGGGTGGTCCGGAGGGGCGGCGCCCCTCCGGGATCGATCACCTGACAGGCGCGGCGAGGTTGTTCGGGTCCAGCCCCATCGCCTGCGCCGTCGCCGGGTTGACCTGACCCGTCGCCTGCAGCCCGCGCCCCTGCTGGAAGCGCTCGATGGCGGATTGGGTGCCGGCGCCCCAGACCCCGTCCACCTCGCCCTGGTAGAAATTCAGCGCCCGCAGCCTCTGCTGGATGTTCCGCACCGCCGCCTGGCTGAGATGGCCCGTCGCCATCGCTGCCGGCGTGCCCGGTGCCGGCCCCGCGCCGGGCCCGGCCGCCAGCAACTCGTTCGGGCTCAGCCCCAGCACGGCCGCGGTTGCCGAGTTGAGGTCGCGCGTCGGCATCAGCCCGCGCGTCGCCTGGAAGCGCTCCAGCGCTGCCTGGCTGTCCGGCCCCCAGATGCCATCGGCGCGGCCGGTATAGGCGCCGGCCTGGCGCAGTTTCTCCTGCACCGCCGTGACCGCCGCCGGCGCCAGCGGCTGGGTGTAGAGCAGCGACGGCGCCTGCTGCGCCAGCGCCGGTGCCGCAAGGCAGGCCGCCACCGCGAGCGGCGCAAGCCAGAATGTCCGGTGACTCATGGCGTATCCTTTCCCATCCGTTTCCGTGACCTTCGGCCCGAACACGCGAAAACCCTCGCGGTTCGGCAGCGAAGGGGCTGTGATGCGGCGATGCAGCAAAAAGGGCGGACGAACAGGAGAGGGCGGCTGGCGCGATGGGGTCTGGCGAGGTGGATGGCGTTCTGTGGCGCGGCGGCGGCACATCCGCTGGCCCGCTGACCGGGCCGGAGATCGAGGCGGCGGTGGCTGCCCTGCGCGCCGCCGGGGCGGCCGATGACGCGACGCGCTTCGTCGCGGTGGACCTGGCCGAGCCGCCCAAAGCCGTGGTGCTCGCCGGCCGGTCCGCGCCGCGCCACGCTCATGCTGTGCTCCGCCTCGGAACCGCGATGGCGGAGGCGGAGGTGACCTGGTGGCCTGGGTGACCATGGGCTTCCACCACCTGACGCGGCCGGAGGACCGGCCGGTGCTGCCGACCAAATGGCACCGCATTGAACGCAAGCCCTATGGCTTCTTCACGCGGAATCCGGCGATCACGCTGCGCAGGGAATTCCGTCAGCCGTAGAAAGAATCCGGGGGAAGGTATCCCCCCGGACCCCCTTCTATTTCTGTGAGTCTGGCACCCGTCAGACTTCAACGGGCGGCACGGACTCCAGCAGCCAGCGGGCGATCGCCGCGGCGCGGGCATCCTGCGTCGGCTGGGCCATGACCTGCACGCCGACCGGCAGGTCACCCACCGCCAGCATCGGCACCGTCACCGCCGGGGCGAAGAGCATCGAACTCGGCGCGTTGAAGACGAAGTCGCCCGTGGGTCGCGGCGCCAGGGGCTGGCCAAGCACATCGCCCTCCCAGACCGGTGCCGGGCCGGGGCAGGCGAGGGCGATCACCGCATCCGCCAGCGGTGCGATCCGGGCGTGGCGGGCCTGCGCCTCCTCCCGCGCCGCCAGCGCCGCCTGGTAGTCGGCGACACTCATCGCCTCGGCCTTCGCCAGCACGCCCTTGGCGCGCGCGCTGATCCCTTCGGCGTCCTGATCCAGCAGGTTGCGGTAGGTCCAGCGGTTCTCCCAACCGGTCAGCGCATTGCAGACCGCGCGGCCATCCGCGATGCCTTGCTCGAAGCGCTCGACCAGCAGATGGTCGGCGCGGCGGAGCAGCGTGACGCCAGCCGCCGCCACGCGGGCCAGCAGCGCCTCGAACGCGCTCTTGCTGGCCTCGTCCAGCGCGGCCCAGCCTTCGGTTTCCATGACGACCAGCCGCTCCGGCCGCAGCGCCGCCGGCGCCGCCGCCGGGCCGCACAGCGCCACCTTCCCCGGATCGCCGCCGACGCGGGTGGCGATCGCCATCGCCACCAGCCAGGCATCCTCCACGCAGCCGGCATGCGGGCCATGCGTGCTCTGGCTGGTCGCCTGCCGCTCGCCGCGGTTGATGGCGCCCTGGCTCGGCTTCAGCGCGACATTGCCGCAATAGGCCGCCGGCCGGATGATGGAGCCGCCCACCTGCGTGCCGATCGCCGCCGGCACCATGCGCGCGGCGACTGCGGCGGCGGAGCCGGAGGAGGAGCCGCCCGGCGTGCGCCGCGCATCGAAGGGGTTGGTGGTCGGCCCCGGATGCGACCCGCCCAATTCCGTCGTCACGGTCTTGCCGAGCACCACCGCGCCCGCCTCCCGCAGCGCCCGCACCGCGGCGTTGTCGCGCTTCGGGAAATTGCCCCGGTAGGCGGCGCAGCCCATCTCCGTCGGCATGTCGCGTGTCTCGAGCAGGTCCTTGATGCCGATCGGCATGCCATCGACCGGCGAGAGCGGCCGCCCGGCCTTCCAGCGCGCCGTGCTGGCATCCGCGGCCTCGCGCGCCCCGGCCTCGTTCAGCGCGGCCCAGGCGCGCACCACCGGCTCCCGTTCGGCGATCGTCTGCAGGCAGCGCTCCAGATAGGCGCGCGGCGTGTCGGCGCCGTCGCGGAAGGCCGGCGCCTGGTCGTGCCAGGTCAGCGCGCGGAAACGGTTTGGCGAATAGTGGCTCATTCTTGGGTCCCTCCTCCGGTTGCGCGATCCTATCGCAGCACGCCGTCCCAGACAGGCAGGCCGAGCAGCGCCGCCAGCGCGATCATGCCGTAGCAGGCCAGGCGGAAGGCCCGCTCAGTCGCCAGCCCGAACATCCGCGCCCCGCCCCAGATGCCGAGGCCATAGACCGGCGCCGCCACCAGGAAGGGCCCGAACAGCCTGCCGTCCAGCAGCCCCGCCGCGGCATAGGCGATGCCGGCGAAGACCGCCCCCGCCGCCAGGTAGAGACCGAAATTCGCCCGCAACTGCCGCGCCGCGCCCTCGTGCCCCAGCAGATAGGCCATCACCGGCGGCCCGCTGACCATGGCGACGCCGCCCAGCACGCCGCCCGCGACCCCCACCCCCAGCGTCACCGGCCGCGAGGGCGCCCCGCGGAATCGCCAGCCCGAGGCCAGCAGCCCGAGCAGCCCCAGGATCAGCAGCGCCACCCCCCAGCGCAGCGCCAGCGGATCGGCCAGCGCCAGCACCAGCGCGCCGAGCGGCGTGCCCAGCGCGGCACCGGCCGCCAGCCATCCCACTTCCCGCCGGTCGGCCAGCTTCCAGGCGCCCGGCGTCAACGCCGCGATCGCCACCACCTCCAGCGCCAGCATCAGCGGCGCCGCCCGCTGCGGCCCGATCGCGACGGCGGCGAGGGGGACGAAGATCAGCGCCGCGCCGAAGCCCGAGAAGCCGCGCGCGAGCCCGCCCGCCAGCGCGCCGCCGAGCAGCCAGGCCAGCGCCGCGCCTTGCGGCAGTCCGGGGAAGAGGTCCATCGGGCCGATCCTCGCCCGCCATGCCGCGTCCGGAAAGGGGCGCATCCGCCGCAGCGCCCATTCGTTGGAGGGGGGGCCAGGGAGGAACAGGCGATGGATCTGAGCAATATCCGCCACGGGATGGAGGTGGTTGGCGCGGACGGCCAGCCCCTCGGCAGCGTCGACCATGTGGAGCACAACCGTATCAAGCTGCGCCGCAACGACCCCGGCGCCGGCGGGCAGCACCACTGGCTGCCACAGGGCATGATCGCGGAGGTGGACGGCAATACGGTCCGACTGACCATGCCGGCCGGGCAGGCCCGCAGCGCCTGGCAGGGCGGGGCCGCGGAGTCGCCGGCCGGGGCCGGGGAGGGGCCCGTCGGCATGGGCGATGCGCAGACCGGCACCGGCGGCCAGTCCATGGCGCATGCGCAGGAGACGCCCGGCACCACCGCCAAGGGCGAGCCCGGCGCCCGCCCGGACCAGCCTCTGCCGGGCACGCAGAACCGCGACATGCGGCACTGACCAGCGATAGCCCCGGCTGGAGGCCGCCGGGGCGCGGCTGACCGTGACGGGGGCCGGCGCCGACCCCGGCGGAAGGCGAAGGCCCCGCCTTCACGCCGCGCCCCATCCCGGGGAGAATGGCGCCATCCGAACCGGAGGAAGACGCGCCATGGCCAAGGTCATCATCAGCTGTGCGGTGACGGGGGCGATCCATACCCCGAGCATGTCCGACCACCTGCCCATCACGCCGCAGGAGATCGCCGAGCAGTCCACCGCCGCCGCCGAGGCCGGCGCCGCCATCCTGCACCTGCATGCCCGCGACCCGAATGACGGCCGCCCGACGCCCGACCCCGCGGTGTTCATGCAGTTCCTGCCGGTGATCAAGCAGTCCACCGATGCGGTGATCAACATCACCACCGGCGGCGGCCTCGGCATGTCGCTGGATGAGCGGCTCGCGGCGCCGCTGCAGGCGAGCCCGGAGATGTGCTCGCTCAACATGGGCTCGATGAACTTCAACATCGCGCCGAGCGCCGCGCGGGTGAAGAAGTGGAAGTACGAGTGGGAGAAGCCCTATCTCGAGAACACCACCAACTACATCTTCCGCAACACCTTCCAGGATATCGAGCAGGTGGTGGAGCGGCTGGGCAAGGGCCACGGCACCCGCTTCGAGTTCGAGTGCTACGATGTCGGCCATCTCTACAACCTGGCGCATATGCTCGACCGCAAGATCGTCGAGCCGCCGCTCTTCACCCAGACCATCTTCGGCATCCTGGGCGGCATCGGCGCCGAGCCGCGCAACCTGATGTTCATGAAGGAGACGGCCGACCGGCTCTTCGGCAAGGACTATGTCTGGTCCGTGCTGGCAGCGGGGCGCAACCAGATGCCCTTCACCACCATGGCCGGCATGCTGGGCGGCAATGTCCGCGTGGGGCTGGAGGACAGCCTCTGGATCGGCAAGGGCCAGCCGGCGAAGAGCAATGCCGAGCAGGTGGCGAAGATCCGCCGGATCCTGGAGGAGCTGAGCCTGGAGATCGCAACCCCCGCCGAGGCACGCGAGATGCTGGCCCTGAAGGGCGGCGACCGGGTGAAGTTCTGATCCCCTGACCCGCAGGGGCGCCGGGTGGCGGCACCCGGCGCCCCGGTCGTCTCCAGGACGCCATCCAAGGCGCCGCCGCTCAGGGGCCGCTGACCTGCGCCTCTCAATTGGTCCCGAAGAACCGGAACAGCCGCTGCAGCATTTCCCGCCCGTCGAAGCCCTCCGGCTCCCGTCCCGGCTCCGGCGGCGCCTCCCGCACGAGGCGGGCGAGCGCGTCCTTCGTGCCGGCGAGGCGCAGCTCGGTCGGCTCCGCCGTGCTGGCCTGGCCGGTGCCGCCGACGATCCGGACCAGCGCCCGGTCGGCCGCCAGCAGCTCCTGCTCGGCCCGCGCCGCATCCTCGGGCCGCGGGGCGCAGACCACGCTGCGGCCCTCCAGCCCGCAGGGCATCTCGAACAGCTTGTTGGGCGGGAAGCGGAGCTGCGCCGTGCCGGTCAGGGCCAGCAGCCCGCGGGAGGCGCCCTCGATCGTCAGCTCACGCGCCGTCACGGCGGGAACCAGCCGGCCGCGCCGGTCGATGACCTCCAGCGCCAGCCCGGGCGTCGCGCCGGTGGGTTTTTCGACCCAATCCCGGTGGCGCAGCACGCAGGCGGCGCGGTCGGTCATCGGGTCCTGCCGGCAGGACAGGCGCCAGGAGCCGATCTCCACCGGCGTCTGGGCCAGGGCGGCGACAGGAGCGGCAACGGGGGCGGCGAGGGCGAGGAGCAGGGTTGCGGCGCGGATCATGGTCCCGATGATACCGGGAGAAGCGGAGAGCGCGGAATGACGGTTGTGCGGTTGCCGGATGGCACGGAGGTCCCGGCGCTCGGCCAGGGCACCTGGCATATGGGGGAGCGGGGCTCCGACCGGGCGCGGGAGGTGGCGGCGCTGCGGCTCGGCCTCGATCTCGGCATGGTGCTGATCGACACGGCGGAGATGTATGCCGAGGGTGGCGCCGAGGAGGTGGTGGCGGATGCCATCGCCGGCCGGCGCGACGAGGTCTTCCTCGTCTCCAAGGTCTATCCGCACAATGCCGGTGGGAAGAAGCTGGAGCAGGCGCTCGCCCGCAGCCTGAAGCGGCTGCGGGTCGAGACGCTCGACCTCTACCTGCTGCACTGGCGCGGCTCCATCCCGCTGGAGGACACGGTCGAAGCCATGGAGCGGGCGCGTGAGGCCGGGAAGATCCGGCGCTGGGGCGTCTCCAACCTCGATGTCGATGACCTGGAGGAGCTGGGCCCCGCGCTGTCGGACTGCGCCACCGACCAGGTGCTCTACAACCTGGTGGCCCGGGGAATCGAATTCGACCTGCTGCCCTTCTGCCGGCAGCGCGGCATGCCGGTGATGGCCTATTCGCCGGTGGGGCAGGGGGGATCGCTGCTGCGGGACGCCGCGCTGAAGCGGGTCGCGGCCCGGCATGGCGTGACGCCGGCCCAAGTGGCGCTGGCCTGGACGCTGCGCCGCCCCGGCGTGATCAGCATCCCGAAAGCCGCGGACCCCGCGCATGTGCAACAGAACGCCGCGGCGCGGGACCTCCGGCTGACGGCGGAGGACGAGGCGGAGCTGGACGCCGCCTTCCCGCCGCCGAAGCGCAAGCGCTCCCCGGCGATGCTGTAGCCGCTGGCGCGCCTGCTCGGCTTCGCGCTGCTGCTGTTCGCGCTCGGGCTTGCCCTCTACGCTGCCTGGTCCGGCTGGAGCGCGGCCGGCGATGTCGGGATCGGCGTCCACGCCGTGGTGGCGATGCTGCTGGGCGCGTTCTTCAGCCTGCTGCTGGCGGGTGGGCTGATCGCGCTGATGCTGTTCAGCCGGCGGCGGGGTTACGACCAGGCGGCGGCGGATGCCATGCCGCCACGGCCTCGCCCTCCGCCGCAGGACTGACACGACCCAGCTGCGGCGCGATGAACGGGAGAGTCACGCCACCATTGCGTGCATTCCTGCTGCCCGCCGCATGCGATGCTTGAATCCGCCACGGCGATTGCCCGACAGTCCCCGCACAGCCTGCACCACGACAAGCAGGCAGCAAGGGGAGGACATCGCATGGTCCAGGCCAGGCCTGACTTCGACGCTGTCGTCATCGGCGCCGGCTTCTCCGGCATGCACGCCCTGAAATCCCTGCGCGACCGGCTGGGCCTGAAGGTCCGGGTCTATGAGGCCGGCGAGACGGTGGGCGGCACCTGGTACTGGAACCGCTATCCCGGCGCGCGCTGCGATTCCGACAGCTACATCTACTGCTTCACCTGGGACAGGCAGTTGCTGCAGGAATGGGAGTGGTCCGAGCGCTACCCCGAACAGCCGGAGATCCTGCGCTACCTGGAGCATGTGGCGAAACGCCACGACCTGAAGCGCGACATGCGCTTCAACACGCGCGTGACGGGCGCCGAATTCGATGAGGCGAACGACCTCTGGACCATCCACACGAACCAGGATGAGACGGTGACGGCGCGCTTCCTGATCACCGCCGTCGGCACGCTCTCCCACCGCAACATCCCGCAGGTGAAGGGGCTGGAGCGCTTCCAGGGCCGCTGGTACCACACCAGCGCCTTCCCCAAGGGCGGCGTGGACTTCACCGGCAAGCGCGTGGCGGTGGTCGGCACCGGCGCCACCGCGGTGCAGGCCATTCCCGTCATCGCGCAGCAGGCGAAGCAGCTCACCGTCTTCCAGCGCACGGCCAATTACTGCGTGCCCGCGCGCAACGGCAAGGTGGACCCGGAGCAGGGCTATCGCATATGGAATTTCCGGGTCCTCAACCGCGGTCGAAGGCTCGGTTTTCGGCCCTTGTGGTCGAGTTTGGGCCGCCGAGACGGCTTCGTTCGACGCAAACTCGGCCTTAGAGGATCAAATGCGATAGCCCTGGGACCCGGAGATCGTGGCGGCCCGCAAGGCGGAGTATGACGACATCGTCCGCCGCATCCGGGAATCCCCCTTCGGGCAGGAACACTACCCGATCCCGAAATCGGTCTTCGACGTCTCGCCCGACAGGGCTATCGCATTTGATCCTCTAAGGCCAATACCGTTGACTTAAGGGCATTCGCAGGAGCCGAATCTGGCGCGCTGAGCGCTTGGGGAGGATCCAGCGATGGCCCGGACAGTGGCGCGCCTGCCGAATGGCACCAGGGTCAGCGACCATGTTG
>JAESGY010000278.1_pt1 | contig 31485 bp, 31 predicted proteins | sample 9269841 | NCBI WGS metagenome assembly JAESGY01 (sample SAMN17022865, study PRJNA683097) | algae metagenome | isolation source: Spirirestis rafaelensis WJT71-NPBG6 and co-occurring heterotrophs from... | place: USA: Pinto Wells, Joshua Tree National Park, Colorado Desert, CA | collected 2006-08-15
AAACTGGTATGAACTCCAAAGAAATTTATCTCTTCAGGTAGCTCGTGACTTCATTCTGGAACATCTTAAACAAAAGGTTGGCTTGAATGCACATAGTCAACTTCCTGTCAATGCGTAAGTCCTGAAATATCCTGAATGCTCAATCTATGCTTAAATTTTAAACATATTAAGTACTGGCTTTGCCCTAATCTATTTATTGCAGTTAAATCTTTCCAGATAATTTTGTATTCAGGATTACTAACAAACTTCATATCGGTTATATTCCTTGACTGGAAACAAATATCTCTCTTGATAGAAGATTAAATAAATAATTAGCCCTATTCTAAGATAAAAGCGATGTAAATGCTATTAAGGTAAATAGCCTTAGTAGTTTCTAAGCAGGCAATAAAATAACAAAAGCTTCCTTGTTCAGATAATTATTAATGCCATTTGGCTTGAAATAAATTAAGCTCAAAGGTAATTTTTGGCAATTATATTATCTGATAAAGAGCATTTGTGGACAAGTCAATTTCCTACAAACACAAAATTGAGATAACCTATGTCGGGCGAACAGACTCAAATAAAGAATAACGGTATCAGTAATGGTAAGTCGCTAAATAAGCTATCGACACTAACTGAACCGCAATCATCAGGTGCATCGAAATTGCAGAAGTTATCTTTATCCAACAAAAGCTTTAAAGAAGCTTCTATAGATACGCCTGATATAGTTTGTTTTTCTCATTTGCGTTGGAATTTCGTTTATCAAAGACCGCAGCATCTTCTAGTTCGTTGCGCTCAAGGACGGCGGGTTTTCTTTATTGAAGAGCCGATGTTTAGCACCGAACCGTTGGGACGCTTGGAAGTAAGCCAAGATAAGAATGGGGTAGTGGTTGTTGTTCCACACCTACCATCCGGTTTGAGTGAAGACAATATCAACGCGGATTTAAAAGTGTTGATTGATGGCTTGTTTGCACAGCATAACATCCGCAAGTACATGTTTTGGTACTACACGCCGATGGCGATCGCTTTTACAAGCCACTTGCAGCCAGAAGCAGTACTCTACGATTGCATGGATGAATTATCTGCATTCAAAGGTGCGTCATCCGCTTTAAAGAACTACGAAGCCGAACTTTTCCGCCGTGCAGACTTGGTGTTTACAGGTGGACAAAGCCTTTATGAAAGCAAGGTGAACCAGCACCCGCATGTCTATGCGTTTCCAAGTAGTGTGGATGTACCACATTTTGCCCAGGCGAGAAATCTGAAAGAAGAACCAGCAGATCAAGCTAATATTCCTCACCCGCGTCTTGGGTTCTTTGGCGTGATTGACGAACGGATGGATATTGATCTGCTGGCAGGAATTGCTGATACGCGTCCTGACTGGCATTTGGTGATAATTGGTCCAGTTGTGAAAATCGACCCAGCACTTCTGCCCCAACGCGAGAATATCCATTATCTCGGTGGTAAAGATTATAAAGAATTACCTGCATATTTGGCGGGGTGGGATTTGGCGATGCTAACTTTTGCGCGGAACGAATCAACGCGCTTTATTAGTCCAACTAAAACCCCAGAGTATCTTGCCGCAGGTAAGCCTGTAGTGTCTACTTCGATTCGAGATGTGGTGCGTCCCTACGGAGACTTGAAGCTGGTGCGAATTGCAGACACGGCTTCGGAGTTCGTCACCGCAGCAGAACAGGCTATGCAAGAAGACACCGCAGCATCAGGCTGGCTGAGTCGGGTAGATGCATTTTTAGAGCAGATTTCGTGGGATAGAACTTGGGGATCGATGATGCAACTTATAGATTCGGCGATCGCTGCCCGTCAAGATAGCACAGTTGCAAATATCCCCCAAGCGCCAAGCATCATTACCAGAGATTTTGTCTTCGATTACTTGATTGTCGGTGCGGGTTTTTCTGGAAGCGTCATCGCTGAACGCTTGGCAACTCAGTCTGGCAAAAAAGTGCTAGTTGTTGACAAACGCAACCACATCGGCGGCAACGCCTACGACCATTATGATGATCATGGTGTCCTCGTACACAGATATGGTCCCCACATTTTTCACACCAACTCCCGCGAAGTGTTTGAATACCTTTCGCAGTTTACACAGTGGCGTAGCTATGAACATCGCGTTCTTGCCAGCGTAGACGGACAGCTTGTTCCCATTCCCATCAACCTCGACACCATCAACAAACTTTATGGAATGAACCTCAATTCATTTCAGGTGGAGGATTTTTACAAGTCGCTTGCCCAACCAAGAGAATACATTCGCACTAGTGAAGATGTGGTGGTGAGCAAAGTTGGTCAGGAACTGTATGAAAAGTTCTTCCGGGGCTACACTCGCAAACAATGGGGACTCGACCCTTCGGAACTGGATAAATCAGTAATAGCCCGGATTCCCACCCGTAGTAATCGCGACGACCGATATTTTACTGATACTTATCAAGCAATGCCGCTGCATGGCTTTACTCGCATGTTCGAGAATATGTTAAATCACCCGAACATTAAGGTAATGCTGAATACCGATTACCGGGAAATCCAAAAAGCGATACCTTGCCGGGAAATGGTTTACAGCGGTCCTGTTGACGAGTATTTTGATTATCGCTTTGGCAAACTGCCTTATCGATCGCTTGATTTTAAGCACGAGACGCACAACAAAGAAATGTTTCAGTCAGCACCAGTCATCAACTACCCGAATGAACAGCTGTATACTCGCGTTACAGAGTTTAAGTATTTGACTGGACAGGAACACTCTAAAACTAGCATAGTTTACGAGTTTCCCAAGGCTGAAGGAGATCCGTATTACCCTGTGCCACGTCCTGAAAATCAGGAAGTTTACAAGCAATACAAGGCGCTGGCTGATGAAACTGCTGGTGTGTATTTTGTCGGACGCTTGGCAACGTATAAGTATTACAACATGGATCAATGTGTTGCTCAGGCTCTTTCTATTTACAAACAAATCCCAGTTAGGGCTTGAGAATGAATTCTTTGTGTTCTTTGTGGTTCACTAATTTAATGAACCACGAAGACACCAAGAGCGCGTTCGCGCAGCGTGCGCCTTAGCGCATAGAAAGAGAAAAAAAACAGAATATCAGCTTGAATTGTGAATTATGGCTTCTGTCTTAAACTCAACACTTAACACTCATAAGTCAAAACTTCCCTTAGAAGTGTGGGCAGGTGTGGAGTGTACGGTTAATCGTGTACGTGAGGAGTATTTCGACCAGTTAGAACGCAACGGTCATGCAATGCGCTTGGATGACCTTGATTTATTCGCCGAACTGGGGATAAAGGCGATCCGCTACCCGGTGTTGTGGGAGCGAACCGCGCCCAATGGGTTGGAGAATGCTGACTGGTCTTGGGCGGATGAGCGACTGGGGCGATTGCGCTCGCTGGGTATCAATCCAATTGTGGGATTAGTACATCATGGTAGTGGTCCGCGTCACACAAGTTTGGTAGACCCAGAATTTCCAGAAAAATTAGCTTTGTACGCTGGTGCTGTAGCAGAACGCTATCCTTGGGTGACGCATTACACACCTGTAAACGAACCATTGACAACGGCGCGATTTAGCGGGATGTATGGACACTGGTATCCTCACGGGCGTGATGACTTAACTTTTGCTCGTGCTTTGTTGGGTCAGTGTCGTGCGATCGCTCTTTCGATGAAGGCAATCCGGGAAGTCAACCCGAATGCCCAACTAGTGCAAACTGACGATTTGGGCAAGGTTTACAGTACGCCGAAGCTGGCGTATCAGGCAGAGTTAGAGAATGAACGTCGCTGGTTGACCTTTGATTTACTGTGCGGTCGCCTCAATTCTACACATCCAATGTGGGGTTATTTACGCAAGTGCGGCATTAGTGAAGCTCAATTGGAGTGGTTTTTGCAAAATCCCTGTCCACCGGACATCATGGGGATTAACCACTACCTGACAAGCGATCGCTTTCTGGATGAACGCAAAGAACGCTATCCGGCTTGCTCGCATGGGGGCAATGGGCAGGATGAATACGCAGATATAGAAGCAGTAAGGGTTTGTGCTGACGGTGCAGGCGGTCCGCGCACCTTGCTACTAGAAGCATGGGAACGCTACAAACTGCCGATTGCTGTTACTGAAGCTCACCTCAACTGTACCCGTGAGGAGCAGCTGCGCTGGCTTTATGAGATTTGGAATGCAGCTCTCTCATTACGAGATCAAGGTGTAGATGTCCGTGCTGTCACTGCTTGGTCGCTGCTGGGCACCTACGATTGGACTAGCTTAGTAACTCGCTGGGTCGGCGATTACGAATCAGGCGTGTTTGATTTGCGGTCTCCACGTCCCAGACCGACAGCGATCGCTTCTATGATCCGTGATTTAGCCGCTGGGCGCAAAATTGATCATCCAGTACTTGATACACCCGGATGGTGGCATCGGCAACAGCGCTTATTATACCCTGCGGTCAGTTGCGGAGTGGGAGAAGTAGGCAGAGTAGCAAAAGACACAAGAATTCCATCATCTCCTTCTGCACCCCTTGTCATCGTCGGTGCGACAGGAACTTTAGGCAAGGCTTTTGCGCGGCTGTGCGAACTGCGGGGTATTACATATCAGTTGCTATCACGCCAAGAAATCGACATCGCCAATCCTGCCTCTGTGGATGCGGTGCTATCAGAGTTGAAACCGTGGGCAGTTGTCAACGCTGCGGGATATGTGCGGGTAGACGATGCAGAACGAGAACCAGATATTTGTATCAGGGTAAACGCTGAGGGTGCAGCAAATTTAGCTACTGCTTGCGCTCGTCATAACGTGGCGCTGCTAACTTTCTCATCAGATTTAGTATTTGATGGTACGGTGTCCAACCCTTATATGGAAAGTGATACTGTCGCTCCCCTGAATGTGTATGGGTGTAGCAAAGCTTTGGCTGAAAAGCTGGTATTGAAGGTTAATCCCTCATCGCTAGTGATTCGCACCAGTGCCTTTTTTGGACCTTGGGATGATTACAACTTCGTCACAATCGCCCTGCGACAATTATCTGCTGGGAATACTTTCGTCGCCGCAGAAGATGGCATTGTTTCACCTACCTATGTGCCGGATCTTGTCCATGCTAGCCTTGATTTATTGATTGACCGCGAGTGTGGCTTATGGCATTTGGCAAACAAGAGCGCTATAACTTGGGCAGACTTGGCACGGCTAGCAGCGAAAAAAGCAGGCTTTAATCCTAGTAATATTATTGCCCTGCCAACGCAAGAACTTGGTTTCAGCGCTAAACGCCCAAATTACAGCGTTCTTGGTAGCAATAGGGGTGAGTTAATGTCATCTCTTGACAGTGCGATGTCTCGCTATTTTGATGAGTGTCAACGATTTTAGATTTTTGTTGTTTGTTAGTAGTTAGTTGACCTTCCTACTAACCGCTAACTACTAACCATTTCTTAGTTATGACAACCATATTAGTAACAGGTGGAGCCGGATATATTGGTTCTCATGCAGTATTAGCCTTGAAGCAAGCAGGTTATGAGGTAATTGTGCTTGATAATCTGTCGAATGGGCATCGAGAACTTGTAGAAGAGGTTTTGCAAGTTAAGTTGATTGTTGGTGATATGAGCGATCGCGCTCTTTTGGATAACATATTTACAACCCACAATATCACTGCGGTAATGCATTTTGCTGCTTACATCGCCGTGGGTGAATCTGTCACTGACCCAGCCAAATATTACCACAACAACGTTACAGGTACGCTGACGCTTTTAGAAGCAATGCTTGCTGCTTCTATTAACAAGTTTATCTTTTCTTCTACTTGCGCTCTTTATGGTGTACCGAAGTTTGTGCCGATTACCGAAGACCATCCGCAAGACCCTATCAGTCCTTATGCAACTAGCAAGTGGATGGTAGAGCGAATATTATCTGATTTCGATACAGCTTATAATCTTAAATCCGTCCGTTTTCGCTACTTTAACGCCGCAGGTGCTGACCCAAATGGTAGCCTAGGCGAAGACCACGAACCAGAAAGTCACATTATACCATTGGTACTACAAGCGGCTTTAGGTAAGCGCGAATCTATTTCGATTTTCGGCACTGATTACCCTACCCCAGATGGTACTTGTATTCGTGATTATATTCACGTAACTGACTTAGCACAAGCTCATGTTTTGGGTTTAGAATATTTGTTGAAAGAGGGAGACAGTGAAGTATTTAATCTTGGGAATGGTAGCGGATTTTCTGTCCGAGAAGTGATAGAAACTGCTCTTCAAATAACAGGAAAAGAAATCAAAATTGTCGAGTGCGATCGCCGACCAGGCGACCCCCCTATTTTAGTTGGCAGCAGCGACAAAGCAACTAAAATTTTAGGTTGGCATCCGCAGTATCCAAACGTAGAGGAAATTATCTCCCACGCTTGGCAGTGGCATCAAAAACGGCATGGATAAATTAAATATAGGGCGGGTGTTCACAACCACATCTTACAATAAATGTTGTAGTGCAATGAGCATTCTCCCTTTCTCGCTTCTGATTTATGCAACGCCATTTGCTTCACATTATTAAAAAGGGTTTTTATAATTTAGTCAATCGGTTTAATAAATCTTAATATTATTTAATTAATCAATTGTATTCAAGTTCACATTTGCGCTTAATAACGAAACCTTCTTTAAGAGAGAGTAGTTCATAATTTATCACTCTCGTTAGTTAGAGGGAAAATAATGATTAGCTTTTTACCATAAGCATATAAAGCTAAATTTTGTGCAGTGAAAATTTACGTTCACGAGCAAAATTAGCTTATGTCAGGTTTAATTAACCATAAAGACGCTAAAAAATCACGAATAATTACTCAATTGGTCGTCAAATTAGGCTAGTTATCCCAAAAATTAGCACGCTTCAAGAAGTTCAGCCTTAGTATCAACTTTGCCAAATTGTTATTGGAGAATAGAACATGACTAACACTATGAATGGCAATCAACTTACTGGCACTGCTGATGAGCATTACGACTTAATCAGCGTCCTCTACCATGCTTTGGAGGGTGCTGAAACTTATGAAATTTACTCTCAAGATGCAGAAGAACAGGGAGACACCGAACTTATCGAATTTTTCCGCGAAATTCAACAGCAAGAATGCCGCAAAGCCGAACGCGCCAAACAATTGTTAGCACATCGTCTAGTTTCAAGCGATCGCAGTTAACCAGAGACATCGCAATGACAAAATCAGCCTGCTATTCGCACTCAACTACCGTTATTGCAGCTAGAGAATCATCATGGCAGATGCAACAACCACGCAATTAGCAGATGTAATCAAAAGAGCGGCACAGCCAATCACAGGTGCTGCTTCTGATTACGATGAGTTACTGAATTTAATTGGTGATGCTCGCTTTGTCCTTATTGGTGAGGCATCGCACGGTACTCATGAATTTTATGAACAACGGGCGGAAATTACCAAACGCCTGATTCAAGAAAAAGGCTTTACAGCGGTAGCTGTCGAGGCAGACTGGCCCGATGCTTATCGTGTTAATCGTTACGTGCGCGGAGTTAACGACGACCCGACACCAAATGAAGCATTGGCGGGTTTCCAGGGCTTCCCCAGTTGGATGTGGCGCAATACCGATGTGGTGAATTTTATCGGTTGGTTGCGACAATATAACGATTCCCTATCATCGCAGGCAATCAAAACAGGCTTTTATGGGCTTGACCTTTACAGTATGTATGCCTCCATCCAGGAAGTGTTGACATATCTGGATAAAGTTGACCCAGAAGCCGCACAACGCGCCCGTCACCGCTACTCCTGCTTAGAACATTTTGAGGAGGATAGTCAAGCCTATGGATATGCTGCCGCTTATGGTTTGAGCCAATCCTGCGAGGAAGAAGCTGTCAATCAGTTGCGGGAGTTGCAACGGCGAACGTCAGAGTACGCGGAACAAGATGGGCAATTAGCAGCAGATGAGTTTTTCTATGCCGAACAAAACGCCCGCTTGGTGAAGAATGCTGAGGAATACTATCGGGCGATGTTCCACGGGCAGGTGTTGTCGTGGAACCTGCGCGATCGCCATATGGCAGAAACTCTCGACCACCTTGTTGCCCACCTTGACAAACTCCAAAGCCCTACGAAGGTTGTGGTGTGGGCGCATAACTCTCATTTAGGCTATGTTCGCGCCACAGATATGGGAGTAGCAGGGGAACTAAATTTGGGGCAAATGGTGCGCGATAAGTATCCTGATGATACCGTCCTGGTAGGTTTTACCACTTACACGGGGACAGTTACGGCGGCTTCCCGTTGGGGTGGACTGGCAGAACTAAAACTTGTGCGTCCGGCTTTGCCAGAAAGTTACGAAGCTTTGTTCAATAATACAGGCTTGCCTGGGTTTTTCCTGAACTTGCGGCAAGAAAATCACGCTGTGACAAAACTAGAAAAACCTAGATTAGAACGAGCCATTGGCGTTATTTACCGACCGCAAAGCGAACGCACAAGCCATTATTTTTATGCGCGACTCCCCGACCAGTTTGACGCTGTGATTCACATTAATGACACTAAAGGCGTTGAACCTCTTGACCGCACTCCGCAGGTTGAGACAGTCGAACCTCCAGAGACATTTCCTTCTGCTCTCTAATCCGAACTACGGCACTTTCTGGAAACTGTAAACAGCAATAGCAATTTATGACAACAATTAAACCGTTTTCAAGTCGCCCAAGCGAGGAATTTATTTAGGCGATCGCAAAGATTGCAGACTAGAACACCCGCGTCAAATATCTCAGCTACGGTGATGCCTATAAATTTGAAACTTGATAATTAAAAAATGGGAAATTTAAATGCAGTTTCAAATTATTTGTCTTCCTTTTAAAACAATAATAAAATTTATGTTGCCTTCATATGTTAACCTTTGATAGAAGCTGGCATAAGCTTTTGATTAAGTTGAATAATTTCTTTGAATATAGCTACTTTACTTCTAGGTTAATTAGCAAGTTATTTTGCTTATCTCGCTTGGTAGATTAAGCCAAGATGAAAAAAAGGTAAGTTTAAAATCAATAGACTCAATAAATTTAAACTGTTAGTAATATGCAAAATATTTACGGAAATACTCAAGGGATAAAATCGAGTCAAATCAAGTTATTACAGCGGCTTTACGACGAACGACAACCGGGAGATAGATTCATTACGCAGGAATTTGCCCAAGCCTTAGGTGAAATCAGTACAGAAATCCATCATCCGATTTGTTGTTATATTAATCGGCGCGGGCAAGTTATCAGAATTGCTGTAGGAACGCCAAGCCAAACCCAAATTCCACCTGAAGAATTACCGCGACACAGTGCAGAACGGTTGAGCGGAATTCATTGTGTTGCGACTCAATTTAAATCAGATCCACCTGATGAAGCAGCATTAATTGCAATGGCACGCCAGCGCTTAGATGCTCTTGTAGTGTTAATCTTGGCTGGGAGTGAAGGTGGAAGACACAAAAAAGCAGCCACTAGCAATGTTAAAGAAGCTTTCTTAGCTAACCTTGTCCCCAATGCTGAAAAGCCTTGGGAGATTTCTCCTCCCCTAAGTTTAGATGACTTAACAGAGCAAGACTTTGACGACTTAGTTGGTGAATGGGAAAAGGAGATTTCTGACTCTGGCGATCGCATGTCATATCAAGACATTGTATCTGACCAGGATAAAGTGCTGCTGGTGGGATTGAAGACAGATGATATTTCTCAACAACGGTTTGAAGATGGACTGCAAGAACTAGTTCGTTTGGTAGAAACTGCTGGCGGAATCGTATCAGACACAGTGGAACAAAAGCGAAGTCGTCCCCATCCCCAAACTGTTGTCGGTAAGGGAAAAATTGAAGAAATCGCTTTTCAAGCTCAAAAGGTGGGAGCTAATTTAATTGTCTTTGACCGAGATATTTCTGCCTCACAAGCTCGCAATTTGGAAAATGAGATTGGGCTGCGAGTTATAGATAGAACCGAGGTAATTTTAGATATTTTCGCTCAACGCGCTCAATCCCAAGCGGGTAAATTGCAAGTTGAATTAGCCCAACTTGAATATATGCTGCCACGGTTGCGCGGTCAAGGTCGGGAAATGTCCAGATTAGGTGCTGGAATTGGTACCAGAGGACCTGGTGAAACTAAATTAGAAACAGAAAGACGAGTAATTCAACGGCGAATTGCTCAGTTACAGCAAGAAGTAAACCAACTACAAGCTCATCGCGATCGCATTAGACAACAGCGACAAAAGCAAGAAGTTCCTGTTGTCGCATTAGTCGGTTACACCAATGCTGGTAAATCCACTTTGCTGAATGTGTTAACTCATGCGGAGGTTTATACAGCAGACCAACTATTTGCCACCCTTGACCCGACAACGCGCAAGCTGGTAATTACAAATCCCGAAACTCAAGAACGCAGAACTATTCTGCTGACAGATACTGTCGGCTTTATTCACGAACTTCCACCAGCGCTAATAGATGCTTTTCGCGCCACCCTGGAAGAAGTAATTGAGGCAAATGTGTTGCTTCATCTGGTGGATTTGTCCCATCCAGCTTGGGAAAGTCATATCGCAAGTGTAGAGGAAATACTCGCAGAAATGCCTGCTATCCCAGGAAACAGTTTGATTGTCTTTAACAAAATTGACTCTGTAGATAGCGAAACTTTGGCGAAAGCGCAACAAGAATATCCTGAAGCGGTATTTATTTCCGCAACTAAGCGCTTGGGTTTAGAGACTTTAAAAGGGCGATCGCTGCAACTAATTGACGAAAGCGTTGCCACGCCAGAACTACAGAACGCAGTTACACAAAGCTAAAAGCTGTGGATTGTGTCTAAAATCAAGATATGATGACAAGACGCTACAACCCTCAACAAATACAATCGTTCACCCAATCGGTACTGAACGACGGCTTCTGCGTGTTGCCCAATCACTTTTCCGAAGCAACACTCAAAGCTTGGCACTCTGCTTTCATCCCAAAGCTAACTGAACATATCGCCCGCGAAGGAGAGCTGCGTAATCGAGGTACAGCCCGCTATTATGTAACTTTGCCTTTCGCCGCTCCATTTGCTGATACCAGTATCTATGAAGATGAAGATATCCTAGATATTGTGGAACGCTTGGTAGCGCCTGATTTTGTGATGTGCCAGTTGGCGACAGATACGCCTTTGCTGCATTCTGACTATCAAGACATACATCGCGATACTTTGCCACTCTTCCCGGAAACTGGTATGGAAACACCCCCGTATCAGCTAGCAGTCAACTTCCCACTGGTAGATGTCACCTTGGAAAACGGACCGATGGAGATTGCGCGGGGTACGCACATGATGCCTAAAGAAGAAGCATTGCGCCGTATAGAGTCGGGTGAAATTAAGTTGGAACCCGTAACTATGCAACTAGGAGACGTAATGATTCGCGATGTGCGTGGTCTTCACCGTGGCACACCTAACTACACAGACATCCCGCGTCCAATGGTCGTAATTGGCTATAGCCGTCGCTGGCTGTATCGTCCTGAGGTGTCTATCCAGATACCGCGTGCTGCTATGACCACACTATCCGAACGAGGGCGTCACTTATTACGCTTTAATCCGATTGTGGAATCACTTGACGAAGTTGCCGGAACTGAGGTTTATCAGTCGTTCGCTTACTAGTAGTTCAAGTTCACCACATTCGTAGAGACGCGAAATTTGAAGCACGTGCCCTCACGTCTCTACACATTGCCTTTAACAAAGTTGATCGCTATTTAAGCGATCAACTTTGCGAGAGCAAAAGTACCCTGAAGCCCTGTTTATTTCAATAATTCAACGCTTGGGTTTAGAGACTTTACTAATTGACGAAGTTGTTCAGGCAATTTCTGTCAGACAAAATTCAAAATCAAAAAAGGAAACTCTATGACATTAGGTATTATTGTTCACGGCGGAGCAAAAACCATCTCCGAAGACAAAGTTGCAGCTAATAATGCAGGCTGCACAGCAGCAGCAGAGGCTGGTTGGGCAGTGCTGACAAATGGGGGTACTGCCGCAGAAGCAGTTGAGGCAGCTATCCGCGTTCTTGAAGCTGACCAGACCTTTAACGCCAGTCTTGGCGCGACTCTTAACACCGAGGGAGAGGTAGAGCTAGACGCGGCGATAATGGAAGGATCTTCCTTAGGTTGGGGAGCGATCGCAGCAGTTCAGGGCATACGTCATCCAATCTCGGTGGCACGGAAAATTATGGATGAAAAACCCAGGATGTTAGTGGCGCGGGGTGCAGAACGCTTTGCCGCCGACAACGGAGCCGAGATGTGTAAAAAAGAAGACTTAATCGCGGATGAGCAGCGGGAGCAGTGGAAGGAGGATCAGGAAGTTCTGGATCGCCCCAACACAGTTGGTTGTGTGGCTTTGGATGCTAACGGCATCTTAGCTGCTGGCACCTCAACTGGCGGCACTACGAATCAGCAAGCCGGTCGCGTCGGCGATACTGCTCTTGTCGGCTGTGGCTTGTACGCTGACAATAAACTCGGCGCTTGCTCAACCACAGGTGATGGTGAGTCGATTATCCCGGTGGTTTTGGCTAAAACTGCGATTGATTTTCTAGATGGAGACAGACACCCAGACGAGGCAGCACAGAAGGCGATCGAGACTTTGAAATCTAAGGTTGCAGGAGAAGCTGGGTGTATTCTCTTAGACCGTCAGGGACGAATTGGTTGGGCGTATAATTCATCACATATGGCTTGCGCTTACATAACCACGGGACAAGACAAGGTGGCTGTGTTTACCAAAAAAGAAGCTCCTGCTTTGTCTCATTAAATGTCATGGGTTACAGATCCCCGACTTCTTTAAGAAGTCGGGGATCTGAATACCCGCGATCCCTCATAACTAATGAGACAGACCACTAGGCTTACTGAAATTAGTGCGGAATTTTTCGCCTATCGTTTCTGCTTGCAGATAGAGGAATCAAAATTCCGCAACTAATACCTTAGGTGATTGGGTCTTGAAAACAGTTTAATTAAAACTAGATATGAACTTAAAATACGACTTTCAGTACTTTCAAGGAAGTTATTTATCTAATCTGTTTGCTCAAGACATTACAGATGCACGTTATGCGTTCATCCCAAATTACCCTGCGACTGGCAGTTGGGCAGCTTACCCCAATAGTAAAAAATACTTTATTCAAGACGGTAGTAGTGAAGCGACGAAAACCTCCTTCGATAAGATTTGCCAGAAGGAACCTTGGAAAAATCTGGCTGTGTTAGGCGACACCCTTCCAGGAATTGTGATTATTTCACCGCCAAAGTTACTAATTAACTACTGGCAGGAGCATTTGGGCTTCAGCGACTCCAATATGGAGATGATGGATTGCTCTACTTATCTAGATGACCTTAGTCATAACTCCCAGTTTGACAACCTCATCACTTTATTTCCCTTTGATAATCTGCAACCAGAAAAACACGCCGTTAATCCAGATACCCACTACCGCTTGCTGAGTAAAGTAACCCTAGCCGACTTAGGAGTGCAATGTCCGAAATACTCAAGCTACAATTTGCACACCCAGAGTCTTGAAGATATTGAGTTACCACAATTCCCATACTTAATCAAAACCTCCCACGGACTTTCAGGGGAAGGCACTTATATTATTAAAAGCACCAGCGATCTGAACTACTGCCTTGAAGAAATCAGAAAATATCTTGATATCAAGTTGCTCGATACGATTATTGTCTCAGAGTTCGTCAAAAATGAGGTGCAGAACTATTGCGTGCAATTCTATGTCAACAAAGCAGGAGACATAACACTCATCGGCACCACGAGTCAACTCGTCACCCCAGAGGGCAACTATTTAGGGGGACTGATTCACTACCGCGAAACTGACATGAGCAAGTTCTACGAGATGATTGCTGCTATTGGTCAGTATGCTCATAAAGTCGGTTATTTCGGCTTCATTGGCTTCGACGTGTTGGAAGACCAAGACGGGCAATTTTATGTAATTGATGTTAATTTTCGAGTCAATGGTTCGACTCCGCTGTGCTTGCAGCGCCATACCCTACTGTCCCTTGGAAAGGAGGTGGCTAAATATTCCACTGACTATCGCATGGATGGGACGTTGGACTCGATTTTAGTAACTTTGAAAGCAGAATTGGATCGCAAAGATTTTATCATTTTATCAGCTTTAGAGAAAGTCAAATACGGAAAAATCTACACCGAAATTTACGGGATTGTGACTGGACAGACAATCAAGGAAATGCAGCACATCGAGCAAAACTTACAAAATAAACAATTGCAGGCGATCGCTTAAACATCACGACTGTTGATATCTAACGTTATAAAGCTTGATTACTTCTAGAAATAGGGTTTGTTTACCTAAATTATAAGGTAATCTATTTGTCATACAAAATTATAGAATTTAGGAACGAAAATGAAAAGAAATAATTTAGAATACTACGATTTGAATGCAGAGAAATGGTGGAAGGAAGGCGAAACTTTATATCTGTCTAACCACCTTAACAACTCAAGATTCGAGTTTTTTGCAAGTTTTGTGCCAGATTGGAAAGGAATTAAAGTTTTAGATATTGGCTGTGGAGGAGGATTGGCTTGTGAATCCGTAGCCAAGCTAAACGCTTATGTATCAGGGATAGATTTATCCTTGAATTCCATTAATATCGCCCAAGAACATGCGAAAAAAAATAATTTACAAATTGATTATCGTTGGGGAGTAGCCGAAAATCTTCCTTACCAAGAAAACAGCTTTGATGTTGTTTTATGTTTTGACGTTTTAGAGCATGTTGACGATTGGAAAAAAGTTATTTCCGAAGCTTATAGGGTTTTAAAAAAAGATGGATTATTTTTGTTTGACACAATTAATAGAAATTTGAAATCTAAAGTTATAATGATTTGGCTTTTAGAAGATACCCTCAAGCATATACCCCCTGGACTTCACGATTGGAATAAGTTTATTAAACCCCAGGAAATGATTGATGCCATGAAAAATACTGGCTTTGCAGATCTTGTAATTAAAGGATTTGATTTGACAGGTGGTACTAACTTTAAAACGCTAAGAGATCTTGTACTTAAGGATTTCAATAATCAAAACAAAGGTAATAAAGGTGACTTATTTGAAATCAAAATTAATGATGATACTTCTGTCTGCTACATTGGCAAAGCTGTTAAGCTAGTTGATAATAATTAACTTGTTTGTAGATTTTTAGCGAATTTTATACATTCACAAAGCTGATTTTAGTTTATCTAAGTGAGTGTAAATAAATAAACGTAACCATGTCCGAAGCGAATGGAGCAAAGCGAAATGTTCGCCTAGGTCTCGTTCGCAATCGCACACAAAACTTTTTTCCACGCACTTAAACTAACAAATGAGAGATTATGTATTAGCATTTTCTCTATTTAATGTATTATCGCTCACATTCAATTTTAACAATATACACTTCATTTTATAGATGTATATTTTGTAAAAATCATATATTTATAAAGGTGTATGTTAATTTTTGATTCGTTTAAACACCTTTAATAAGGAGAAAAAATATGAAATTTCAAATAGAATGTAGTACAGAGAAATCAAGACAAGAATGTTTAATTTGTCAGCAAAATTTTAAAATTAATGAAGCCAGATTAATTGTATGTAATGACGAAGGTGATGGCTATGGAGATATTTGCCATCAATGTATAGCGAAGGGTGGTAATTGGATTCAATTTCAACTCCAAGAATTAAGCAATAAGGTACTAGCCACAAAAATAGAGGTAGGAGTATAAAAAATGGTATCAACTGTTGATGACACCAAGCGTCTTTTAATTGCAACAAAATTGGCAGATATGAAAGAATTACAAAATCTGCTGATTAACAATGAGCAGCAATTAATTCAAGATTGCACTGATGATGATATTTGCGCTCGCCTACAGCATATGCTTGAAGATGATCGGAAAAATATAGGCGTTATCGATACTGTAATTGTTCAATACGGTGTTAAGGGTGAGCCTAAAGAAACAACCCAAAAAATGATTTCGCAAGTTCAGAAACTAATGGAAGGTTCTGAGCTAACTTTGTTTGAGAAAGTACAAGAGCATGAATTGCTCAAGCATAAGCAAACTATGGCTGGACTGCTAATCCACAAAGCTGCCCAAGTTGTTGGTGCTGATATTGAAGCTGCCATAACTCCTTTAAATACAGTTAACTTTGAAAACCGCGCTCATCAAGAGCAACTTAAAGGAATTCTAGAGATTCTGGGTGTGCGTGAACTGACAGGAAAAGAGCCAAAACAAGGACTCTGGGGAAGGGTTCAAGATGCTGTTGCAGCCTTAACTGGTGTGGTGGGTAGCGTAGTAACACGCACCGATGACGAGATGAGCATCCGTCAGCTTCTCCTGATGGATCATAGTAAGGTTGATATTCTGTTTATGGAAATTTTCAATGCTAACGAGCCTGAAAAAATCCAAGAGTATTTTGGGCAACTCTACAAAGATATCAAAGCTCATGGTACAGCCGAAGAACAAGTTGTTTACCCAGCAGTTCGTCCGTATTATGAACACACACAAGAAATATACGCTCAAACCGACGAAGTGATGGAAATGTTAGATGAAATTAAGCCTCTCAACTTTTCTTCACCTGAGTTCAAAGCAAAAATTGAGCAGCTAAGAATTGCGGTGCGAACTCACATTAATCAAGAAGAAAACGATATATTCCCCAAACTCCGCGACAACTTTAGCCATGAGCAGCAAAAGCAAATAGCTACCGAATTTAAAACAGCTAAAAGCAAGCTGCAAGAGCAAATGACTGCTTCCTAAAAGTGCAGCAAGCTATTCAAAGCTAAAGAAAACTTAGCTAAACATTAACCTTACCAGTTTTGAAGTAAAACGTTCTAGTAAAGAGGACTCAAAGCGCGTGCAATTATGAATAATCAAACGACGTGGAAGTATATATTTCAACTCAAAGCTGTGATTAATTGGGTTGAATCTGTGTTTTTGCTGTTATCCGACCAATGGATTCGCGGGTTGCTTGGTGAGAAACCCTTGGTCAATTCTGAATATTCACACCTGTTTCTCGCGTTGGTCTTCGTTATCGGAATTGGCTATTGGTGGGTTGGTCAGGACATCGAGCGCAATCACGGCATCGTCAAACTTGGAATTATCGCGCAATCTTCGGTTTTCAGTGTGCTAGCTTATCACACCTTCGCAAACAAGCTTCACCCATTTTATTTAATTCCAGGTGTCATTGACCTCACCTTTGCGATTATCTTTATTCTGTTTTTAAACTCCTACGCTCGCACTAAACCGGCTTTGGAGTGATTTTTTAAAGTCTATTTTCATTTTTGTTGTGAACGAAGTTCATGGAGTAAGCTTGCACTCATTCAAGACAGATGAAAATCAAACCACAGATAAACACAGATGAATTATCTGCGTTCATCTGTGGTTATTACTTATAATTACATACTTTTGCAGGTGTTCTATTTTTACCCAGAAATAACTCAGGCATGACTCCAATCGTTTTTGGCTAAATATTTAAGTTAAGACTTAGCCTCGCGCTCTTTTTTCAGGGAATGGCAGTTACTTTTTGTGTGTTACTTAATAGCGAGAGAAATCATCATGGCAGAAAAAAATGGTCCTTGGACAATACAAGAAACAAACCAGAAATACCAGGATTCGTTTATCAATGTTCGTGAAGACCATGTTCTGCGACCTGACGGTAAACCTGGGAAATATGCCACCGTCAAAATGAAACCAGCCGTTGCTATTTTACCGATAGATAGCGATCGCAACGTGTATCTAGTTCGGCAATTTCGCTATGCTCTTGGTAAAGAAAGTATCGAAGTAGTATGCGGTGCAGTTGAGGAGGATGAACCTAACATTGAGGCAGCAAAACGTGAAATTGAAGAAGAAGTTGGCATCAAAGCATCGGAATTAATTGATTTAGGTCTGGTTAATTTAGATACATCGATTGTTAATTGTCCCTTGCAGATGTTTCTGGCAAAGCAGTTGACTTTCACAGAAGCACATCGAGAAGGAACGGAAACGATACAAACAGTTAAAGTGACTTTCGATTCTGCTCTACAAATGGTGATGGATAACACAATCACACACGCACCAAGCTGTGTGCTGATTCTCAAAGCACGTCACGGATATATCAATGACTAATGCTAAACGTCAATATAAAACAAGGAATTGCATACACTTGGGGGTCTACACCTGAAGAGAGGCTGATGTCCTTCCCATGCGATCGCTACATAGAAAATAGTGACGAAGCGTATTTCCGAGCCATAAATGTGAAAGCACCAACTGAGATTTTATTTCGATGGCTATGTCAACTTAAAGTTGGATCTTACAGTTATGACTGGATTGACCGCCTCGAAAGAATATTTTTTCCGGTTAAAGATTCAATATCAGACCCTCCAAGTCCAAAAAAACTGCTTACAGGTGTAGAAAATTTAGCGCCTGGTCAAAGAGTTATGGGTGTTTTTAAACTTGTTGAGTTTGAAAAAAATCGACATTTAACAATAGTAATGGATGACGAACGAGCCATTACAATGTTTGGTAACATTGCAGCCACTTATGTCATTTTGCCGATATCAGAAAACACTTGTCGCCTGATTCTCAAAGGGCATATTCGCTATCCCAGAAATATCTTTTGGTCATGGATACGCCCTTTTTTGCCTTGGGGAGACTTATTGATGATGCGTCAGCAGTTTTTGAGGCTAAAAAGTCTTGCCGAATGCCAAGCTAACTGTAGCGCTGAGGTGAAGATTTAGAAGATGAAAAGGTACAAAATAGCCTTCCAAATCATACTTGCGATCGGGATGGTAGTCGTTGGTGCTTTGCACTTTACCCACCCAGGTGGATTTGAGAAGATTGTGCCGGACTTTCTTCCCCACCATCTGACATTTGTTTACACTAGCGGGTTTTTGGAAGTTTTGGGTGGAGTAGGATTATTAATTCCTGGTGTAAGCCGTTATGCTGCATGGCTTCTCGTTGTACTTTATATTGCTGTTTTTCCTGCTAATCTTTATCAGGCAGTTAATAACATCGAGGTCATAGCATTACCACACGATCCACCCCTGATTTGGTTAAGGTTGCCTTTTCAGGCTCTGTTAGTCGCTTGGGCTTGGTGGTTTACAAGAAAATAGTCTAACTGAGACAACTAAATGGGTAAGCTGCAAATTGGTACTAGTGGTTGGGTTTATAAGCATTGGATGGACATTTTCTATCCACCACATTTGCCTAGCGACCAGCAACTATCATTTTATGCCCAACACTTTTCGACTGTAGAAATTAACTTTTCTTTTTATCGTCTACCAGAGCGGTCTGTGTTTGAAAATTGGCGAGAGCAAACACCATCTAAGTTTCTTTTTGCCGTCAAAGGTAGCCGCTATCTCACTCATATGAAGAAGTTAAAAGACCCGATAGAACCGCTATCTCGTCTGATGGAACGTGCATCTGGATTAGAAGAAAAGCTTGGTCCTATTTTATTTCAGTTTCCTCATACTTGGCACATTAATATTGAGCGTCTTCAGCCCTTTTTGGAATTACTGCAAACCTACCCACAACAACAATTTACACTTGAATTTCGTCATCAAAGCTGGCTAATTCCAGAAGTTTACAAACTACTGGAACGTGCAGGTGTAGCTCTTTGTTTGCCTGTTAGCCCAACAGTTCCCCTTGATGTCTGTTTGACTACCCCTTGGACTTATATCCGTATGCACAGTGGGCAATGGAACGTTGGCTACAGCGATGAAGAGTTAGCTACTTGGGCTGAACGTATCCGTTCTTTCATTGCACAGGGGTTTGATGTCTACGTCTACTTTAACAATGACCCTGATGGTCATGCTATTCGGGATGCCCAAAAACTGTACATTTTGCTAGAGTCTAGCTGAGATGAGAGTAGCTTTGTTGTATTTATGAATACAACATTATTTTACACAAAACTATCTCCTAAGTAGTAAGTAAGATTAGGTATGATAATGAATCTCTAAATTACAATTGATAAGCAATATTTAATACATTGCTATCTTTTGTAACGAGGAATTATGTTCAATATTGGTGATTACGTAGTAAATCAAAACACTGAGTCCTTGGGAAAAGTAATTGGTTACGGACATAGAATAATTGGTAACGTTTATACAACAACAATAAAAGTTCTAGTAGCTGAGGCTGAAAATTCTCACAAAAGAGGTTTTGTGGTAGAAGACTTGATTTCAGCATGGGCATTATTGGCTAATCACTAATCGCTTTTTCTGATGTTGGCTTATGGCTGTTCGTCAAAATCCAATTGTGGAAAATTTTTTTGCATCTATTTTGTAGTTTGTCATCGAGTAAGACCGCTCGTAGTTGCGATGCCTGCGCGTGCATCGCAACTACGAACCAACTTAGATGTAGATTACCGTTAATTCAACTGCTGGAAAGAAGCGATCGCACATGCAGCCAACTTCGGGTCAAACCTGTGTAGTTGCAAGAAACGCCAGCGATCGCACTCTTAGATGTCAAATATTATGCCATACACTAGCACCTGCCACCTTAGCTGGTATAACAAAGCCATAGTAAGCGGTGGCGATCGCTGTTAGAGCGTTAAACCAAACATTATTACCGAACAGCGGCATTAAGCCGAAACTTGTCTGAGTATAAGGCAGCAAAGAAGTTGCTGTTGATGAATGTGTTCGCCAGCGATAAACACTCTTATGGCATTGGATGGAAGAGAAGATCTGGGAAAAAGTAGTTAAACACAGCCCAAGTACTAAAAGCAACTGAGACCGAAACAACAGCAAGAACTGGTGCGAGTGAAAGATATTTTTTCAAATAGCTTACTTGTTCGTTTGGCTTCTGTTTCTGCATAAATTTATTTCCTTTTACAAGTTAATAACTCAAAGCAAATTCGTGTGTAAAAACAATGTTCGTACACAACTACTTGATAAAATAGCTGTTTTCGCTTTTAGGTTGAAAACCTTAAAAATCAGTAGTTGAACTTGGTCTGATAAGAAACAAAGATAATTATTACTAATTTATTTTTACTCTAACTTCAGAAATAGTTACTATTAATTAAAATCGTAATTTACTATACCTAACAATATTTAAATCAACATCATAAATGTATTTATATTATTGTATTTAGAAATACAGATTACTTTTACATAAAACCACCTTTGAATAATTCTTCAGGTTGATGGAATAAGTAGTAATTTTTTGGATAATGAAAATTTACAAGATAGAAAAACATAACAAACTACAAAAATAGAGAATTATGTCCCTTTCACAAAAAACACCTGACTATGTAAATTCTCACGACACAAGTGAAATGGAGTCTACGACTCAGTTAAAAAGAGATAGTTTAAGTACAATTAAAGAATTGCCCGACCCCCGACTAATCGGCTTTAGCATTTTTAGTTTGGCAATTTTCTTATTTGTTACTGCCATTTACTACGGAATTATTAATCCCTAGCTGGTTAACCTGAGATTATTTGGCGTTGAGATAGCAATTATTAACATTCGGCTCATCAATGTCACAATATATTTAATGTCCACTTACCAACAGCCACCTCAAAATACAGAAAATCGCCTCCTTGCCAGCTTTCCGAGTGAGGAGCTAAGAGCATTGCATCCTCATCTGGAGCAAGTCTCACTCTCACATGGACAAATTATTATCTCGCCTGATGAGCCTATCGAATTTATCTATTTCCTTCTTAACTCATTGCTCTCTTTAGTGACCCTGATGGAGGACGGCTCAACGGTCGAATCCGGCTGTATCGGGCGTGAGGGGATGGCAGGTGTGTCAATTGTTTTGGATGCGAAGACGACACCGATGCAGTCGGTCGCACAAATCCCCGGTCAAGCCGTGCGTATCAAAGCAGAGATCATCAAAGAGGCGTTCGACAGAAGCAGCACGCTGCAAAAGGTTCTCCACCGTTACATACATACACTCATTGTTGTGGGTTCACAAAGCACTGCCTGCAACCGTCTTCATAATAACAGAACTTATATCCTAAAGAGTGAAACTAACATATTACTTCAGTCCGAGTCCAAATATTCTTAAAGAATGAGGCTTTAATTTTCGAGACTATAGATAATATATGAAATACCATTTATAAGCTGTCAAACTTAGACAGTTACCGTTATGTTTACTATTGATGAGCCTGTAATAAATCAAACAACTGGACAGCTAGGAAAAGTCATTGGTTACGGACACGAAATAATCAATAATGTATATACCGTAACGCTGATGGTTTTAGTAGCTCAATCTGCCAATGCAAATAAAGTACTTGTGGTAGAAGATGCAATTTCTGCATGGGATCATTGGTCGATAGCTTAGATTTGCATTTGTTTATCAATCCCAAATTGACACATTCAATATTTTGGAATTAAAGGGTTTAAAATCCTTTACTTAACAGGGATTTTTTGTTTCAAACGCGATTAGAGTCACGTTTGAAATAGGTTTATTGTTTTTGAATTTTGCCAAACTTTTGAGCGGAGGTTGCCTCCGCTCAAACTTTCCAATATAAAATTTTAATTTTGAATTGAAGCAAAGAAACTTTGTTTATCAGCCATAACTTTGCATTAGATGTAAACGTTAAAAAATAACATTTTTAACTTTAAAATATAGTGGAAAGGTGAGATAGCTTTTGTAAGAACCTAAATTGCTGCTGAAAAAATCGCCCTTAATCAAATTAGTTGATTCTATAGTTTTAATTTTCATGTTTTATTAAGATTGATTAATTCATATCAAGAGGCATTATGTTAGAGAGTGAAAGTAAAGGGCAGTTGGTAATTATTGGCGGAGCTGAGGATAAGGACGGTGATTCTCAAATTCTGTGGGAGTTTGTTCGACGTGCTGGAGATACAAAGGCAAAAATTGCGATTATGACAGCTGCGACAGAACTACCAAAAGAGGTGGGAGAGAATTATATTAAAGTATTTGAGCGACTGGGAGCGGAGGAAGTTCGCATTGTTGATACGGAAACCCGTGATGATGCATTTTCATCGACAGCATTAGAAGCGATCGCCAATGCAACTGGAATATTTTTTACTGGGGGAAACCAAGCTCGCATCACCAGTGTCCTCAAAGAGACTGAACTTGAGGCAGCAATTCATAAACGATTCTCTGAAGGCATAGTTGTGGCAGGAACAAGTGCGGGAGCTGCTGTATTCTGTGACAAAATGATTTTGTCAGGTGACTCAAGGACAAACCCTAGAATTGAAATTGCGGAAATTGGTTTTGGTCTTGGTTTTTTGCCTGGGGTGGTGATCGATCAGCATTTTTCACAGCGCGGACGCTTGGGACGCTTAATTTCAGCTTTGCTACAAGAAAATGCGGTCTTAGGATTTGGCATAGATGAGAATACCGCTATGGTTGTTAGCGATCGCCAAATTGAAGTCATTGGCGAAGGTTCGGTCACAATTGTCGATAATTCAGAGACTACATATAACAATATCGACGAAATCTTGAAGGATGAGCCATTGGCAATTTGCGGAGCCAAACTTCATATTTTGCCACATGGCTACAAATTTGACCTAAAAAACCGCCAGCCTAGTACTGAAAGTGTCCATTAAATAATTATTTAATGTACAGCTGCCAACCAAATAATTGAAATACAAGTTGAAACGAGTGCTGCGATCGTACATAGGGTTAAATATGTATATTAGCTTTAGCAAAAATCCAAGGACGATTAATCTGTCAACACCAGTGTAAAGACAAGAAAAAGTCAAAGGTTATTTAATTTGGCAACGCGGACATTAATTTGTCAACGCGGTCAAATAATTAGTTACTGTACATCTGTTAACAGTGACAAATAATTTGTTAATGTACAACAGGACAAATGGAGAATAGGGGATTCGAACCCCTGATCTCTGCGGTGCGATCGCAGCACTCTACCAACTGAGCTAATTCCCCAGATTGCTAACTGTCTTTTTGCCTTAAGCTATAAGCGATTAGCCATCAGCTATTATAGCATTCGGCTGCAAAGATTGTTGACACAACGACTGCGAAAAGACTTCTTCCACCCGTTCTAGTTCCAAATCAGTTAAATAATCTACAGTCCAGTTGCAGCAACGTTGCAGCATGTGAAATGGGTAAGTATTTGCTACACCTAACACTTGCATTCCTGCACCTTTTGCCGCTTGTACCCCTGCTAGGGTATCTTGTATCACCAGACACTCACAAGCTTGAAGATTTAAATCAGTATATTCCTGATTCAGGCGTTCGACTGCCAATAAATAACCATCGGGTTCTGGTTTACTAGTGGTGATGTCATCAGCCGCTACTATAACTTTAAAATATTCGGCGAGTTTAGCGCGTTCGAGTACCAGGCAAATTTCTTTGCGGATAGCATCACTGACTAACCCTAATTTCAGATTGCGCGATCGCACCTGAAATATTAAGTCATCTAAACCCGGATACAAAGGGAGTTTTTCTAGCTTATCTAGTTCGAGCGCATAACTTTCTGCTTTGCGGTTTAGCAACACAGTTAAGTCATCTTCACTCTTGACTCTACCACGACTTGCCAACAACTCACGCAAAATTGCGCGATCGCTGCGTCCCAAACAAACTTGTTGATACTCACCCTTTTTCAAGGTGAGATTTTCCTCAATCAGAATTTGCTTAATCAGTTCTTCGTGAATTGACTCGTCATTAATGATAACGCCATTAAAATCAAATAAAACTGCCTTTAAAGTCATGCCTTTGTGCCAAACACTGGAGATCCAAAGTCCTCCAAATCATTATTATCTATTGTGGTATATATCGATGTCGGCGCGTACTGCCCTTCCCATATTTGTAGCCAAAATATTCTAACTGTGGCTAGAAAGTTGACCAGCCAGCGTCGGTGCTTTCCAAGGGCGGTACTCCCAGCTGCGATCGCTTTAAAATAGAGATAAAGAGTGTTTCCATGTTTATAAATTGGAGGGAAGTGTGACCACTAAGGTACACTGGCAGCAAAGAGTCGGTAATCAAAGAGACTGGATTTGGCGGGGTTGGCAAATCCGCTACACGTATATTCGCCCTACCAAAAACAACCACTCAGATACACCTTTAATTTTACTGCATGGATTTGGCGCTTCAATTGGTCATTGGCGACACAATTTAGAAGTATTAGGCGATCGCCATACAGTGTATGCTCTAGATATGCTTGGTTTTGGCGCTTCCGAAAAAGCACCTGTAAATTACAGCGTGGAACTTTGGGCAGAACAAGTTTACGACTTTTGGACAGCATTTATCCGCAAACCAGTAGTATTAATTGGTAATTCCAATGGGTCGCTGATTTGTTTAGCGATCGCTGCCGCTCATCCGGAAATGGTGCAAGGAATCGTTATGATGAGTTTACCCGATCCATCATTAGAGCAAGAAGCGATCCCGGCTTTCCTCAGACCGGTAGTCATGACAATCAAGAAGCTTGTCGCTTCCCCCTTAATCCTCAAACCGATATTTCATTTTGTACGTCAACCCGGTATTTTGCGCCGTTGGGCGAGTATAGCTTATGCTAACCCAGAAGCGATCACCGATGAACTTGTAGAAATTTTAGCAGGTCCGCCTCAAGACCGGGGTTCTGCGCGTGCTTTTAGTGCTTTATTTAAAGCAGCGATCGGTGTTAACTTTAGTCCTAATGTCAAGACAGTATTACCAAGCTTAACAATTCCTATGCTGTTAATTTGGGGACAAAAAGACCGATTTGTTCCCCCACTACTTGCCAATCGATTTACTCAGTACAACGATAAATTGCAACTGCTAAACCTAGAAGATGTAGGTCATTGTCCCCATGACGAATGTCCAGAACGAGTCAACCAAGCTATTTTAGATTGGATTGAAACATGTAGTCAAAGGCGCAATACTCTGTAAAGGTATCCCTACACGGACAAAGCCTGCGAACGCAGGCTTAAAAACTCATAGCCTGCGCTCCGGAAGGCTTTGTATGTGTAGCCCCACCCTTCCAGGGTGAGGGCATTTCTGGAAAATTGGGACGGTCTCTAAAGTCCTCACTACGAGTTCTCAACCAATTGTCACTTGAGTAGTATCAACATTTGTAGCGCCACTAACCGATTGCGCTACAGAAACCATTTTGTTTAAAATATTTTGGCTGGGAACTTTGCCTTTTAACACTACAGTTCCGCTAGTTTGAGCTACCCACAGTGTATCAACATCGTCCAGTTGGGCATCTTGATCAAACGCCAATGCAACCCGTTTTGCCAAACCGCTCTGATCGTACTCTCCATTCAACCCTACACGCTCTGGGGGAATTGATTGAGTAGCAGCAGGAGCAGCAGTAGTAGCAGCTTGTGGTACTGGCTGCGGCTGAGGATTTACTTGTGCATTTTGGGGTTTTTCCATCCCAAAAAGTCTTTTTAACCAACCCATAAACGCTTTTCTCCTATTAAAAATTCATTACAACATAAGTTTAAAAGGGGTCATTAAAAGCCTGCATCTACCTATGAAAATAGAATAATGTCCTTTGAGGTATGATTTCCGCACAACTTCCAAAAAAAATTGCAAAAAATACATCTGCTTGGTTTATAATGAAAGGTTAGACTAAAAATTTAGTAGTTACGTATAACGCAGATAGCAGATGATGTCTGCGTTACAAAAATGTCGCCTTAGCCAAAACAACCGCGAAGATGAAACACACTCTTTCTGTTCTTGTAGAAGATGAAGCGGGAGTTCTTTCCCGAATTTCTGGTTTATTTGCCCGTCGCGGTTTTAATATTGAAAGCCTTGCCGTTGGTCCAGCCGAGCAGGGAGGAGTCTCGCGGATTACAATGGTTGTACCTGGTGACGATCGCGTAATCGAGCAACTCACTAAGCAATTATACAAGTTAGTGAATGTCCTCAAGGTGCAAGACATTACCGAAACTCCTTGTGTAGAGCGAGAATTGATGTTGTTAAAGGTAAATGCCACTAGCAGCAACCGTGGAGAAATTATCGAATTGTCTCAGATTTTCCGTTCGCGAGTCGTAGATGTGGCAGAAGATTCCCTGACCTTGGAAGTTGTGGGCGATCCAGGTAAAATAGTAGCGATCGTGCAGGTGTTGCAAAAATTTGGTTTAAGGGAAATAGCCAGAACAGGCAAAATTGCTTTAATTCGTGAGTCAGGTGTCAATACCGAATTGCTCAAGTCTTTGGAAGCAAAACTTTAGTCAAGTAAAAATCAAAAATTACTTTTGATATTAGGCAGTATTTATGGGACAAAATATTACCTGAAGTGCTGCCTGATAATTATTACTAAGAAATCAATTTATCAGACTTAAATGCGTTAGACTGTGAATTTTTGATTAATCAGGTGTGATTTCCGTATTTTGCGATCGCCTAAATCAAAACCTTGCCCTTATTATCTACGGAAAATGAACAAAATTTTGACTGAATGGTTAATGGTCAATTTTCGGCAAATAATAATAGCGATCGCGCTTATTGGTCTACTTGCAGTTCACATAACTTACTCACCGCTTGGATTCCCTTTCATGACTGCGATGAGTTGATCTGCTCCTTATTATCAGCATTCAGAAATTGGCTATAATTATCGCCTTAGTAACGTTTTAGCTGGTATTGGTCGCGCTCAGTTGCGTGTTTTAAGCGATCGCGTGGCAGCTAGACGACGCAACTATGAGATTTACGCTTCTGGTTTAAGTCATCTTCCCGGAATAGAATTCATGCCAGAAGCTGCATTTGGACGCGCTACCCGCTGGCTTACTTGCTTAACAATCGACCCGGTTGCTTTTGGTGCAGATCGAGAACAAATCCGCCTAGCACTAGCCGAACAACACATTGAAACTCGTCCTGTGTGGAAACCTTTGCATTTACAGCCTGTATTTGCTAATTGTGAATGTATTGGCGGTACAGTTGCAGAAGATTTATTTGCACGTGGTCTTTGCTTGCCTTCTGGCTCTAATTTGACAAACGAAGATTTAGAGCGAGTAATTAACGCGATTTCTGCCGTTTACTATAGCGATCGCATAACTAAAACTCCCGTTTTCACAACTTAGTAATAATTATACTTTACCAAGCACTTTTCATCTTTTAGCAGTTAGCAATATTCAATAATTACATTCATATACCAATAAAAAAGAAATTATTTTAGAGAATATCAACAAACTGAGGAATACTACCCATAAGAAAGTGAGCCAGCGCGGTCTTGGGGGTTTCCCCCATGAGCGACTGGCGTTAGCGAAGCGGTAGCGAGTCTTCGAGCGTCACCCGAAGGGTGATAATATAAAGAAATTGGCGAAAATACAATAAGCGGCAAAAACTATGAAGCTGCCATTAGCTTCTTCATCTCAAGCTCGGCAAATTAAAGAGCAATTTGCTAACCCTGACGCTTACCTAGATTACGAATTAGGTAAAGCAGTGCAAGAGCTACCCCCGCTTTATACAAGATTGGTAGGGGTAACTTTAAGTTTGGCAGTATTTGGCGCGATCGCCTGGGCTGGTTTGAATAAAGTAGATGATGTAGCTGAGGCTCATGGTAAGTTGATTCCTGGTGAAGAAGTGCAGCCAGTGCGATCGCCTAGTAGTGGCAAAATTAAACGTATCAATCCAACTAAGGTCAAAGAAGGTCAGCAGGTACAACAGGGTGAGCTTCTAATAGCACTTGACTCAGAATCATCCCAACTTGATATTGAAAGGTTGAACAATCAACTTCAATTGATTAATCAAGAATATCAGTATATTAATGCAACAGATAAGGGTCAAAAGGCACGCATTGCTCAGGAGAAATTTGAACGCGATCGTCTGGTAAATGGTTTTGCAGAAGCCAAAAGCGAAGCAGATAGGCTGTGTCCTCTCGTCGGTGGTATCCCTTACCTAACGTGTGAGCGTGCTAAACATAAAGTAAAAGACTTAAAGTCAAGTATTCAAAAGCAAGATGAAAAAATAAAGCAAATTCAGGCAGATTATCAAACTGAAATTATTAATAAACAAAACCAGCTGCGTCAACAATGGCAGGAAAAGAAAAGACAACTAGAGCAAGCTAAAAATCAGCGACAAAATCAAATTATTACAGCACCAATTGCTGGCACAGTTTATAACGTTAAAGTCAATCAAAGTCAGGGGACAGTGCAACAAGGTGAGGAGTTATTGTCAATTTTGCCAGAAGGAAAAGAACCTTTGCTAGAAGTTGATTTGCCAAATCAATATAAGGCGTTTGTTCATGAAAAAATGAAGGCAAAGGTTAAAATAGACTCTTTAAATTATCAAGAATTTGGCATCATTGATGGCGAGGTGGTTAGCATTAGCCCCAATGCAGTTATTAACGATAAAAATTCGGGCAAAGCGGTTTATCCGACCAGAATTAAACTCGATCCAGTCATGCTCAAAAAGCGCGGTTTAGATAAGCAGTTAACTGCTGGGATGACTGCGGAAGGCGATATTGTCATGCGACGAAAGTCGGTTTTAAGCTTGTTGCTTGAGCCGATGACGCGGAAATTTGATGATGTCTTTTCTAGGAAGTAGCGAAATATGAGTGAGCTTAGAGAAATACGAGCTAAATATGACGATACTAACATAACAGTTTACCAAGCATATTCTCCTGCGATAACAGAGGAAGCGGTCAAATTAGGAACATTTGTTCCACCATTTAAACTAAGTCGTATGACCTGGATAAAGCCTTCGTTTCTTTGGATGATGTACCGTTCTGATTGGGGTAGAAAGAAGGGACAGGAGCGGATTTTAGCTATGGAAATCTCTCGCGAAGGTTTTGAATGGGCATTAGCTCATTCTTGCCTAAGTCAGTATGAACCAGAAATTTATGAATCTCAAGAAGAATGGAAACAAAGAAAAAAAGAATCACCTGTGCGAATACAGTGGGACCCAGAACGCACAATTAAATTAGAAAAGCTGGATAATCGAACAATCCAAATTGGACTTTCAGGAGAAGCGGTTTATCGTTACGTCAATCATTGGATTAAAGTAATAACGGACATTACAGACATATCCAGAGAGATTGAGAGGCTGGTTTGTGCAGGTAATTTATTTGCTGCACAATCGATGTTACCACGGGAGGTCTGTTATCCACTTTCCGATCATCTGAAGAAGTTAATTGGTGCATCGTGAAATTACCTCTACAACCGCTACATTCCACAACTTACTGTTCCTCAAGGCTAGTTGCTCCTGCGGCTCTAAACAACCAATCAAGAGAGCCTGAAGCAAAGGGCAATTCCTCAACTTCAACTTTAACCTTTATCTTTTTAGGAGATTCGATGGTTGCATCCCACCAAAACCATGTGCGTTCGTCAGGCTGAAACCAGTATACCCAATTATCAACAGACCATTGTTTTTCCTTGCTGGCTCGAACCTGTTCTTTCCAAGAAAGTTTCTGCCACCATTTCAACCATTGTTCCTCTTCTTCTAGGGTTTCCTTCGAGGATGCTGCAACAAACCATTTAGGTAGTAGTGAATACCAATCATCATCTAATGGCCAGTTGTCGGGGTCTTGGTTAAGCACTGTTTCCAGAACTTCTCTACATTTTTGCAGCACGACCTCCGCATTACCTGGACAGGATGCCACGAATTGAACAATACCAATTCCTTTTGGTTTCTCATCCGCTTCTGGTCCGGCACATAGGTGTCGGATTTCATCTGTTCTATCGACTACCATAACTTTCTGCCGAGTTGTTGAGATTTGTTGTGTCCTAAAACTAAATTAAACAAAGGGCGTTGCAGAGAAAGCGGGATGAAATTGATAATTATTGTGAGATGAGCGACACGAGCCGTCTTTTGTATTGTCCTTTGTATTTAGCGAGCGGGCAAGTGGGCGACCGACAAGAATCATCCTTTGATTGTGCAACGCTAAACAAAGAGTTATGCCTACCTCGAGAACCATTTCCCAATTTTTTCTCCTACGGCAGAGCCGCCAAGACCTCCGGCTATGCCACCGACTATGCCTCCAGCAACTGTCCCAACTCCAGGAATAACTGAGCCAATAGCAGCACCAGCAGCAGCGCCTGTAGCTGCACCACCCCATCCTCCGGCAACACTACCTGTTGTTACTGCTGTATTGCGCCCAAAACGCCCACCATCGGCGCGAAGAGCATCACCCAAACGAATGGTGTCTGTTAGTAGGGCAACTGGTCTGGCTACTTTACCGACAGTTGAGAGCGTTTGCACCGCACCGCTAGGAAGCCGAAGTCTTAGCGGCATCGATTCTACTTTTCCGCTACCTTGAATGATGTTACTTCTGAGTGTTTGAATTTGCGGTTTTCTAAGACCAAACTGATCGGGAGCTTTAGTAACATCAACCCTAAAGGGTCTGTCTGGAAAGCTTTTTTTTGCTAAACTCTCATCTACCGCAGAAGTACGTATTTCGTTCAAAAAATTTCGTGGAACTTTGAAAGACTTGATTCTAGCATCAGGCAAACGTTGCTCCACTTTGCGAGCTAAGTAATCTTCTGCTCTGGCTCGCTGACCAAAATTTAAAAATAGAGAGTTGTTGCCTTGAATAGCAACTTGACCACCTGGTTTAATTGATACTCTCGCATTAGGCGTTCCTTCTACCCGATAGACGGTAGTTCTGCCACGTACAAAATCATTCGTTCTTCTCAGGACTTACGCATTGACAGGAAGTTGACTATGTGCATTCAAGCCAACCTTTTGTTTAAGATGTTCCAGAATGAAGTCACGAGCTACCTGAAGAGATAAATTTCTTTGGAGTTCATACCAGTTTTC
>JAESGY010000279.1_pt1 | contig 31435 bp, 27 predicted proteins | sample 9269841 | NCBI WGS metagenome assembly JAESGY01 (sample SAMN17022865, study PRJNA683097) | algae metagenome | isolation source: Spirirestis rafaelensis WJT71-NPBG6 and co-occurring heterotrophs from... | place: USA: Pinto Wells, Joshua Tree National Park, Colorado Desert, CA | collected 2006-08-15
GGCAGGAGCAGGGTTTCCTCACATCCCGGCGCGCATGCAAGCCAACAAAACTCCGCCCCGCCCTCCGCGACGGCATCGTCCATGCGCTTTGCTACGCCGCATAACTGGCCAAAGCCGAGCTAAGCTCCAAGGACAACAGGAACAAGCCGGGATGCTGATCAAGCGCTCAGACGGGCAGGCGGCGCGGCAGCGCCTTGCCTCAACCTATCAGGGTCTTTCCTCGGGCGGGCTCGACCGCAGGTCCTTCCTGCGCCAGGCCGGCATCGGCGGCGCGGGCCTCGCCGCGCTCGGCACGCTGGGCGCCGGCCGCGCCGAGGCCTCGGGGGCCGCGACCGGCGTGCTGAACCACGCCAGGCCGGTCACGCGCGTCAAGAATGTCTGCACCCATTGCTCCGTCGGCTGCAGCGTGATCGCCGAGGTGCAGGACGGCGTCTGGGTCGGCCAGGAGCCGGCCTGGGAGAGCCCGATCAACCGCGGCACCCATTGCGCCAAGGGCGCGAGCGTGCGGGAGCTGGTGCATGGCGACCGGCGCCTGAAATACCCGATGAAGCTGGTGAACGGCGAGTGGCGGCGGATCACCTGGGACACCGCGCTCGATGAGATCGCGGCGAAGCTGACCGAGATCCGCGGCCGCACCGGGCCCGACAGCGTCTTCTGGCTGGGCAGCGCGAAGTTCACCAACGAGGCCGCCTATCTCTACCGCAAGCTGGCCGCCTTCTGGGGCACCAACACGGTGGACCACCAGGCGCGCATCTGCCACAGCACCACAGTCGCGGGCGTGGCCAATACCTGGGGCTACGGTGCCCAGACCAACAGCTACAACGACATCCGCAATGCCCTGACCATGATCATCATGGGCGGCAACCCGGCGGAGGCGCATCCGGTCTCGCTCCAGCACGTGCTGTCGGGCAAGGAGATCAACCGGGCGAACCTGATTGTCATCGACCCGCGCTTCACCCGCACCGCGGCGCACGCCACCGAATATGTCCGGCTGCGTCCGGGGACCGATATCCCGCTGATCTGGGGCATGCTCTGGCACATCTTCCAGAACGGCTGGGAGGACAAGGAGTTCATTCGCCAGCGCGTCTACGGCATGGAGGAGATCCGTGCCGAGGTCGCGAAGTGGACGCCGGAGGAGGTCGAGCGCGTCACCGGCGTGCCGGGCGAGCAGCTGAAGCGCATCGCGCAGACCTTCGCGACGCAGAAGCCCTCCACCCTGATCTGGTGCATGGGCGCGACGCAGAAGACCGTCGGCACCGCCAATGTCCGCGCCTATTCCATCCTGCTGCTGGCGACCGGCAATGTCGGGAGCACGGGCACCGGCGCCAACATCTTCCGCGGCCACTGCAACGTGCAGGGCGCGACCGATCTCGGCCTCGATGTCACGACGCTGCCCGGCTATTACGGCCTGGACGAGAATGCCTGGCGGCACTGGGCCCGCGTCTGGGGCGTGGAGTATGAGTGGCTGCTCGGCCGCTTCGGCTCCAAGGCGCTGATGGAGATGCCTGGCATCCCGACCACGCGCTGGTTCGATGCCGTGCTGATGCCGGGCGAGCGCGAGAAGAAGGACAGCGACGGCCAGGCCTATGTCGCGCAGCCGCACAGCCTGAAGGCCATGATGGTCTTCGGCCATGGCGGCAACACCGTCACCCGCATGCCGGAGATGGTGAAGGGCCTCGAGAAGCTCGAACTGCTGGTCGTCGCCGACCCGCACCCGACCACCTTCAGCCAGATCTCGAACCGCCGGGACGGCACCTACCTGCTGCCGATCTGCACCAGCTTCGAGATGGATGGCAGCCGCACCGTCTCCAACCGCTCCCTCCAATGGGGCGCCAAGGTGGTGGAGCCGATCTTCGAGAGCCGCAACGACTATGACGTGCTGCATGCGCTGACGAAGCGCCTCGGCTTCGCGGACCGGATGTTCGCGGGCATCGAGCTCAAGGACGGGAAGGTCGTCGCCGAGAGCATCCTGCGGGAGATGAACCGCGGCCTCTGGTCGATCGGCTATACCGGCCAGTCGCCGGAGCGCCTCAAGCTGCACATGCAGCACCAGTACAAGTTCGACCTGGTGACGCTGCGCGCGCGGGACGACGCCCCGGCCGAGATCCGCGGCGATTACTACGGCCTGCCCTGGCCCTGCTGGGGCACGCCGGAGCAGCGCCATCCCGGTACGCACATCCTCTACAACACCAACCTGCACGTGAAGGATGGCGGCGGCACCTTCCGCGCCCGCTTCGGCGTGGAGCGCAATGGCCAGACCCTGCTGGCCGAGGGCTCCTACAGCAAGGGCTCGGAGATCCAGGACGGCTATCCGGAATTCACGGTGGCGGTGCTCAAGCGCCTCGGCTGGTTCGAGGAGCTGACCGCGGCGGAGAAGGCGAGCCTCGAGCGGCATTTCGGCGCCAATATCGACCGGGCGAGCTGGGCCACCGACCTTTCGGGCGGGATCATCCGGGTCGCGATGGAGCATGGCTGCGTGCCCTATGGCAATGCCAAGGCCCGCGCCGTCGCCTGGAACCTGCCCGACCCGGTGCCGGTGCACCGCGAGCCGATCTACACCGCGCGGCCGGACCTGATCGCCAAATACCCGACGCTGCCGGACCGCCGCGGCTTCCGCATGCCGCATCTCGGGCAGAGCGTGCAGGTGCGCAGCAACACGGTGGCGAAGGACTTCCCGATCATCCTCACCAGCGGGCGGCTCGTGGAGTACGAGGGCGGCGGCGAGGAGACGCGGTCCAACAAGTGGCTGGCCGAGCTGCAGCAGGACATGTTCATCGAGATCAACCCGGCCGATGCGGCGGAGCGGAAGATCCGCGACGGCGCCTGGGTCTGGGTGACGGGGCCGGAGAGCGGCGCGAAGACCCGCGTGAAGGCGCTGGTGACCGAGCGTGTGGCGAAGGGCGTCGCCTTCATGCCCTTCCATTTCGGCGGCTGGTTCCAGGGCGAGGACCGGCGGAAACACTACCCCGCCGGCACCGATCCCATCGTGCTGGGTGAGAGCGTGAACACCGTGACCACCTATGGCTATGACCCCGTGACCTTCATGCAAGAGACGAAGGTCACCCTCTGCCAGATCCGGAGCGCTTGAGCATGGCGCGGATGAAGTTCCTGTGTGACAGCGACCGCTGCATCGAGTGCAACGCCTGCGTCACCGCCTGCAAGAACGAGCACGAGGTCCCCTGGGGCATCAACCGCCGGCGCGTCGCCACCATCAATGACGGCAAGCCGGGCGAGCGCTCGATCTCCATGGCCTGCATGCACTGCACGGACGCGCCCTGCGCCGCCGTCTGCCCCGTCTCCTGCTTCTACACGACCGCGGATGCGATTGTGCTGCACGACAAGGACCTGTGCATCGGCTGCGGCTACTGCTTCTACGCCTGCCCCTTCGGCGCCCCACAATACCCGAAGGTCGGGAATTTCGGTGGCCGCGGGAAGATGGACAAGTGCACCTACTGCGCCGGCGGCCCGCAGCAGGACAATTCGGCGGTCGAGTACGTCCAGTACGGCGCCAACCGCATCGCGGAAGGCAAGCTGCCCCTCTGCGCCGAGATGTGCTCGACCAAGGCGCTGCTCGCCGGTGATGGCGACATCATCGCCGGCATCTACAAGGAACGCGTGCAGCGCCGCGGCTACGGCTCCGGCGCCTGGGGCTGGCGCACCGCCTACAAGCAGGACCTGACGGTATGATCCGCCATCTTCTCGCGGCGCTGCTGGCGCTGACGCTCTCGGCCGGCGCCGTCCAGGCGCAGGCCCCAGCCCAGGCCACGCCCCCCGGCCGCGGCACCGTCTCGGCCGAGGAGATGGAGATGCAGCGCATGCTGCAGGGCGGCCGGATCGAGGGTCGCGTCTTCATCCCCGATGCGCGCGCGGCCAGTCTGATCCAGCGGCAGGGGCGGGAGTGGCGGGAGTTCCACAACCGCACCCTGGCCTGGGTCGGCGGCGTCGCCGTGCTTGGCATCCTTGGCCTGCTGCTGGCCTTCTTCGGGATGAAGGGCCGCATCCCCATCCCGGGCGGCGCCTCCGGCCGCACGGTCATGCGCTTCACCCTGCTGGAGCGGGCGAACCACTGGATGGTGGCCGCCTGCTTCATCATCCTGGGCCTGACCGGCCTCAACCTGACCTTTGGCCGGCACCTGCTGCTGCCGCTGGTGGGGCCGGAAGCCTTCACCGCCGTCAGCCTCTGGGGCAAGGTGGCGCACAACTACCTCGCCTTCCCCTTCACCCTCGGCATCACCGTCATGCTGCTGCTCTGGGCGAAGGACAACATCCCGGAACGGCGCGACATCGACTGGCTGAAGCTCGGCGGCGGCTTCTTCGGCAAGGGCCACCCGGTCGCCGGGCGGTTCAATGCCGGGCAGAAGATGGATCTATATCGGCTCGGTCGGGATGGAGGGGGCTTTCGACGCCATGGGCTCCGGCCAGGTGAACTACAACTGGGCCAAGGAGCATCACGGCCTCTGGGTCGAGGAAGAGGTGGCGAAGGCCCGCGAGGCCGTCCTGCCGCCCGGCGCCCGCGCCGCGGGCGGCGACTGATCCAGGCCCTTCCCCGCCCCGGCGGGGGAGGAATGCGGCGAGGGCTGTCACCGCGCCCCCGCCTTGCCCGCAGCAGAATTCTCCACTGCCAGCCGGGGAGAGAAGGCCGGCCACCCGGCCGCCTCTCCTTCGCGTCGCGGCGCTCTCCCCTATAATGGGTCACCATGAAGCTCATCGGCCTCGCCGGCTGGAGCGGGGCCGGCAAGACCACGCTCCTCATCCGGCTGATCCCCTGCCTCGCCCGCCGGGGCATCGGCGTCTCCACCCTCAAGCACGCGCATCATCGCTTCGATGTCGATACGCCCGGCAAGGATTCCTGGGAGCACCGGCAGGCGGGCGCGCAACAGGTGCTGGTCAGCTCCGCCCATCGCTGGGCGCTGATGACCGAATTGCGCGGCGGGCCGGAGCCCGACCTTCGCTTCCTGCTCTCGCACCTCTCGCCCGTGGATCTGGTGATCGTCGAGGGATTCAAGCGCGACACCCATCCGAAGATCGAGGTCCACCGGGCGGAAAACGGCAAGCCCTGGCTGCATCCGGAGGATCCGCATATCGCCGGCATTGCCGCCGATGTACGGCCGCCCGCCACCGATCTGCCCTGGGCCCCCCTGGACGATGCGGAGGGCGTCGCCGATCTGGTGGAGCGGTTCGCCGTGGATGCCGCGGCCTGGATGGGATGAGGCGGTTTGGCCCAGCTCTCGGATGACTGCTTCGCCTTCGGCGGTCCGCTGCTCTCGGTGGAAGCGGCCGAGGCGCTGGTCGCCGAACGGGTCCCGCCCGTGGCGGGCGAGGAACAGGTGGCGCTGGCCGCGGCGCTCGGCCGGGTGCTGGCGCGCGACCTGCGGGCGCCGCTGCCGCTGCCGCCCTTCTTCAACAGCGCGGTGGATGGCTATGCCTTCCGCCATGCCGACCTGGCCGCCGAGGGCCCGACGCGGCTGCGGCTGGAAGGGCGGGTCGCGGCCGGCCATGCGGCGCTTTCGCTGCCGCCCGGGGCCGCCGCCCGCATCTTCACCGGTGCCCCGATGCCGTCCGGCGCCGACACGGTGCTGATGCAGGAGGATGCGAGGCAGGAGCCGGGCGCGGTGCTGGTCCCGCCCGGCCTGAAGCCCGGCGCCAATGCCCGCCCGGCCGGGGAGGATGTGGCGCAGGGCGCCGTCGCGCTGCCCGCCGGACGGCGGCTGCGGGCGCCGGAAATCGGCCTCGCCGCCGCGCTCGGCTGCGCCGCGCTGCCGGTCGCGCCGCGCATCCGGGTCGGCGTCTTCTCGACCGGGGATGAGCTGGCCTCGCCCGGCAGCGCCCTCGGCCCGGCGCAGACCTATGACAGCAACCGCTTCACCCTGCTCGCCCTGCTGGCCCGGATGCCGGTGGAGGCGGTCGATCTCGGCATCCTGCCGGACCGGGCGGAGGCGAGCACCGCGGCGCTGCGCGCGGCCGCCGGCAGCCACGACCTGCTGCTGACCTCGGGCGGCGTCAGCACGGGGGAGGAGGACCATGTCCGCGCCGCCATCGAGCAGGGCGGAAGGCTGGTCTTCTGGCGGCTGGCAGTGAAGCCCGGCCGTCCCGCGGCGATGGGAGTGGTGGGCGGCACGCCGGTGCTCGGCCTGCCCGGCAACCCGGTGGCGGCGGTGGTGACCTTCCTGCACCTGGCCCGGCCCCTGGTGCTGCGCCTGGCGGGTGCATTGCCGGAGCTGCTGCCGCGCTTCCCGGCGCGGGCGGAGTTCCGCTACCGCAAGAAGGCCGGGCGCCGCGAATATGTGCGGGTGCGGCTGCGGCCGGGCGGGGAGATGCCGGTTGCCGAAAAATTCGAGCGGGAGGGAGCCGGGCTGCTGACCTCCCTCACCGAGAGCGACGGCTTCGCCGAACTGCCCGAGGATGTCACGGCGGTGGCGCCGGGGGATACGGTACGGGTGCTGCCCTTCGCGGCGCTGTTCTGAACAGAGAGCGGCGCCGCCAAGTTGAGGCTGCGCCTGGATTTCATTCCCGGCGGGCCGGTCCTGCCGGCGGCAAAATGATACTGACTGGCAGACGTCTCGATGTCTGCCAGTCGGTATCGTGCGCAGGGGTGGCGTGGCGGCTGCGCGCCAAACTACAAGCCATACCGGCCAGCATTCATGCTGGCCGGTATGGGCTACCGCGCCGCGAACCGCGCAAAATCCCGTGCCAGCACCTCATAGATCTCCCGCTTGAAGGCCACCGCCAGCCCCGGCAGCTCCGCCAGCTTCGCCCAGCGCCAGGCATCGAATTCCGGGTGCGGGTCCAGGTCCAGCCGGATGTCGCTGTCCTCGCCCAGGAAGCGCAGCGCGAACCAGCGCTGCTTCTGGCCCCGGTACTTCCCGCCCAGCGCCTTGCCCAGCAGCCCGGGCGGCAGGTCGTAGGTCAGCCAGTCCGGATGCTCGCCGATGATCTCCGCCCTGGCGGTGCCGATCTCCTCCTCCAGTTCGCGGAAGACGGCGATGCGCGGGTCCTCGCCGGCATCGATGCCGCCCTGCGGCAATTGCCAGCCGCCGGCCGCGCCTTCGGCATTCGGCAGGTCGGCGCGGCGGGCGACGAGCACCAGCCCGTCCTTGTTGAACAGCAGGGCGCCAACGCAAAGGCGGTAGGGCAGGTCCATGGGACAACTCCGAAGCGGCGCAGGCATACCGCGGCGCGCGCCCGCGGTCAGCGGCCCCGCGCGGGCTCCACCTCCGGCCGGCGGAGCATCGCCGTGACCGGCGCCAGCACCAGCCCGCGCGCCTCCAGGCTGCCGGCCCAGGCCGCCACCCGGTCCACCAGCACCGGCGAGGCCTCCCCCGCATAGCCCAGCGCCGTGCCGCGCTCCCGCGCCAGGGCCTCCAGCGCCGCCAGCTTGCGCTCGATCTCGCTGCGGGTCGCCGGCTCATCCACCACCAGATCGACGCCGCGGCCCCAGGCCCGTTCCGGCCCGCGCACCGCGCCGGGGCGCGGATCGACATAGAGCAGGCCACGCGCATGCAGCGTCGCCTGCAGCGCGCCCATGGCCTCGCCCAGCTGGGCGTAACGCTCCCCGCGCATGGGCCCGAGCGCGCCGATCGCCCCGGCATAGCCGGTGAAGCGCGAGAGCGCCCAGAGCAGCCGGTCGTTATTCTCCGAAGGGCCGAGGCCGGTCAGCAGCGCCCGGTCGCCCGGATTGTTCAGCGGGTAGCCGGTCGGCTCCAGCGGCAGCGCCAGCAGCACCTCCATCCCCTTGGCGCGCGCCTGGTCCAGCAGCCGCTCGACCCGCGGGGCATAGGGGCTGAAGGCCAGGGTAACGGTGCCGGGCAGGCGGCGGATCGCCTCCTCCGTCACCGCGGCATTCATGCCCAGCCCCCCGATGACGAGGCCGATGCGCGGCCGCTGGTCCTGCCGGTCGAAGGGCCGGCCATAGGTGCGGATGGCGGTGCGGCCATCGGGCCCGACGCGCGGCAGGCGGCCATGGGGCCCGGTCTCGACCAGCGCCGGATCGACGGCCGGGATGGGCCGGCCGGGCTGGGCGCTGCGATAGGCAGCCTCCAGGATGGGGGAGGGCTCCGGCGCCGCGACCGGGGCGGCACCAGCCTCCGCGCCCGCGGCGGCGGGCGCCGCCGTGCCCGTGGCTGGTGCGGCTGTGGCAGCCGGGGCCGCCTCGGCCGGCGCGGTTGCGGCGGGCGGCGCCTGCGCGACCAGGGGGGCAGGGGCCGGCAGGCCCGGCGGCGGACCGAGCCAGGCGAGCAGGCCAGCGCCACCGGCGAACAGGGTCAGCACCAGGACCCAGAAGGCCCCGAGGCCGCGCCAGCCGGTGAGGTCGAGCCGTGGAAGCACGGTCGGTCTTCCTTCGCAGAGGGAGGCGCGCCGCTGCTGCGGCACGCCACCACCCTACCCGCTTATCGCCTAAGCGACATAAAACCTGTGGGTGTTTCTCACCCACGGGTGGCGGGCTTGCGGCCGGCGCCGGCCCGCTCAGCGCGCCGCGCGGCGTCCCGGGGCCTGCGCCTGCACCGAAGCCAGGTTGCGCAGAAGTTGCACCGCCTGTTGCAACTGGTGGTCGGTCTCCGGCTTGGTCGGGTCGAAGGCCGGGGCGCCTTCCGCCGGCAGCCGGACGATACGCTCCGCGATGCCGCCCGGCAATTCCAGCTTCGGGATGGCGGCGCCGGCGGGCTGCTGCACCCCGCCCTCGTTGCGGAGGGCGCGGCGGAGGTCGGCCTCGCGCTCGCGCGGGATGCCGGCGGTCGCCTGCTCGCGCTGCGCCAGCACCTCGATATCCGGCTCGATGCCGGTCGCCTGGATGGAGCGGCCGGAGGGCGTGAAGTAGCGCGCCGTGGTCAGGCGGATGGCGCCGTTGCCGGGGATCGGCATCACGGTCTGCACGCTGCCCTTGCCGAAGGACTTCACGCCGAGGACGATGGCCCGGCGGTGGTCCTGCAGCGCGCCCGCCACGATCTCGGAGGCCGAGGCCGAGCCACCATTGATCAGCACCACCAGCGGCAGGCCCTGGGCGATATCGCCCGCCTTGGCATTCCAGCGCTGGGCGTCCTCGGACCGGCGGGCGCGGGTCGAAACGATCTCGCCCTGGTCAAGGAAGTCGTCGGTGACCTGCACCGCCTGGTCCAGCAACCCGCCCGGGTTGTTCCGCAGGTCGAGCACCAACCCCTTCATCCCGCCCGGCCCGGCCTGCTGCCGCAGGGTCTGCAGCGCCCGCCGCAGCCCGGCATCCGTCTGCTCGTTGAAGGAGGTCAGGCGGATATAGCCGATGTCGTTGCCTTCCATGCGGAAGCGCACGACCTGCGGCCGGATCACCTCCCGCGTCAGGGAGAGCTCGAGCGGCCGGTCGGCGCCCTCACGCCGGATGGTGATCCTGATGGAGGTGCCGCGCTCCCCGCGCATCTGCTCCACCGCCTCCTGAAGGGAGAGGCCCTGGACGGAATTGCCGTTCAGATGGGTGATCAGGTCGCCCGCCTTGACGCCGGCCCGGGCGGCGGGCGTCTCGTCGATCGGGGAGATGACCTTGATGTAGCCGCCTTCCTGCGTGACCTCGATGCCGAGGCCGCCGAACTCGCCCCGCGTCTGCACCTGCATGTCGCGGTAGGAGCGCTGGTTCAGGTAGGAGCTGTGCGGGTCGAGGCCGGTGAGCATGCCGTTGATGGCATTCTCGACCGCGTCGCGGTCATTGATCGGCTCGACATATTCGGCCCGGACCCGTTCAAAGACATCGCCGAACAGGTTGAGCAGCCGATAGGTATCGGCCCGGCCGCCATCCTGCGCCCAGGCTGCCACCATGGGACCGACCACGATCCCGGCCGCGAAGGCCCCTGCCACCGCCGCCACACTCCGAACCCTGCGCTTCATGCGGCCAACCTGTTTCCCTGCGTTGCGGCCCGGGGCCGCGTTCCAAATCACTTGGCGACGAATCTGGCCGCCTCATCCCCTGGCGGCAAACCAATTCCTGGGGTCCACCGGCCGCCCGCGGCGCCGCAACTCCAGATACAGCGAGGCCCGGCCCCCTGCGGCGAGCGTCCCCACCGGTTCCCCGGCCAGAACGCGCTGCCCCGGGGCGGTATCCAGCCGGTCCAGCCCGGCCAGCACAAAATGGTAGCCGTCGCCGCAATCCACAATCAACAACAGCCCGTAGCTGCGAAAAGGCGAGCCGAAGACGACCCGCCCGGCGCAGGGGCTGACCACGCGGGCGCCGGGCAGGGCCGAGAGGGTCATCCCGCGGGCCGGCCCGCCTTCCCCCGAGGCGCCGAATTCGCGCGTCACCTGGCCGGCGACCGGCATGGGACGGCCACCGCCATGGGGAGAGGGCTCGGCTGGCTCAGCGGCGGGCGGGCGGGCGACCGCCTCCTGCCTCCGGGGCCGGGCGGCCTCGCGCGCGCGGGCGGCGGCCTCGGCCGCCTCGGCGGCTCGCGCCTCCGCTGCCTCGCGCCGCTGCCGCTCCGCCTCCCGCCGCGCTTCCTCCCGCCGCAGCCGGGCGAGGGCGCCTTCCAGGTTGCTCGCGCGGGCGGCGGCCTCCTCGGCCCGGCGCGCCGCCTCCGTCTCGGCATCGCGGGCGCCGGCGCGGCGGCGGCGGGCCTCGGCCAGGTCCTCCTCCAGCGCCTCGGCCGCGGCGCGGGACTGGGCCTGGGCGATGCGCAGCTCCGCGGCCTCGGCCTCGGCGGCGGTGGCCCTTCGGGCGGCCTCGGCGCCGGTCGCCCGCAGCGTGGCGGCCTCGGCCGCCATCTCCCGCGAGAGGCCCTGGAGCACCAGCAGGCCGCGCAGCGCATCCTCGGGCGGGCCGGGGGTGGCCAGCAGGGATTCCGCCGGCCAGAGGGCGAGGCGGAGCATCACCGGGAGGGCATGGCTGAGGGCGGCGGCGCGCTCCTGCAGCCGGGCCTCGGCCGTGGCAGTGGCGGCCTCCGCGGCGCGGAGGCGCTCCTCGGCCTCGGTCAGGCGCCGCTCGGCGGCCTGGGCGCGGCGGGCGGACTCGACCCGGCGCTCGGCGAGGAGGCGCTCCTCGGTGGCGGCGGCCTGGGCGGCCTGGGCGGCGGCCTCGGCGGCCTCGCGCTGGGCGGCGGCGGCCCGCTGCGCATCCTGGACGGCCTGGGGAGTGGGCGACTGGGCAAGGGCGGAGAAGGCCAGGAGAGCCGCCAGCAAGGGGGGCGCTGCCCCCCGGACCGGACCCCTCCACCAAGGGTCAGGCGACCCCTGGACCTGTCTGAGTTGGGCGGCCGAGCCTGCCAACCTGGACCGGTCCAGGCTAGGTTCTGGCCTGGCGAGGGGAGTTCGAGGGAGGCAGCGCCCCCCGCGGGCCCTATTCCACAAGCGGCCTACCTGTCATGGCCGCCGGCTGCGGCAGCCCCATAAGCCGGAGCAGCGTGGGCGCCACATCGGCCAGCCTGCCGTCCCGCAGCGTCGCGCCCTGCGGCCCGCCCATCAGCAGGACCGGCACCGGATTGGTGGTGTGCGCCGTGTGCGGCCCGCCCGTCTCCGGGTCCCGCATCATCTCGCAATTGCCGTGGTCGGCCGTGACCAGCAGGGCGCCGCCCTGGGCCTGCACCGCCGCGGCGATGCGGCCGAGCCCGGCATCCACCGTCTCCACCGCCTTGATCGCGGCCGCCAGGCTGCCGGTATGGCCGACCATGTCGGGATTGGCGAAATTCAGCACGATCAGATCATACTTGCCGGTGTTGATCGCCTCCACCGCCTTCTCGGTCAGTTCCGGAGCCGACATCTCCGGCTGCAGATCATAGGTCGCGACCTTGGGGGAGGGGACCATGATGCGGTCCTCGCCCGCATAGGGCCGCTCCTCGCCGCCGTTCAGGAAATAGGTGACGTGCGGGTATTTCTCGGTTTCCGCCATGCGGAGCTGGGTGCGGCCGGCGCGGGCCACCACCTCCCCCAGGATGTCCGCCATGGACTGCGGCAGGAAAAGCGTGCCGAGGAAGGGATTCAGCGCCGTCGAGTATTCCGTCATGCCGGCGGCCGCGGCGAAGCGGATGGTCCGCTTGCGCGCGAAACCCGTGAAGCCGGGATCGAGCAGCGCGCCCAGGATCTCCCGCACCCGGTCGGCGCGGAAGTTGAAGCAGAGCATGCCGTCGCCGTCCTGCATGCCCCTGTAATCGCCGATGGCAGTGGCGGGAACGAACTCGTCCGTCACATCCTTCGCATGCGCCGCCTCCACCGCCGCGACCGGGTCGGCGGCGCGGGCGCCCTCGGCCGAGACCATGACGTCATAAGCCTGGGAGACCCGCTCCCAGCGATTGTCGCGGTCCATGGCGTAGTAACGGCCGGTGACGGTGGCGACCTGGACGCCCGGCAGGCCCGCGATATCGGCCAGCAGGATGCGCAGATAGTCCGGCGCGGCGCGCGGCGGGGTGTCGCGGCCATCGGTGAAACAGTGCAGGGCGACCGGCACGCCGGCGGCCGAGAGCACCTTCGCCAGCGCCGCCGCATGCTTCTGGTGGCTGTGCACCCCGCCCGGGGAGAGCAGGCCCATCAGGTGGCAGGTGCCGCCCGAGGCCTTGAGCCTGCCGATCAGCTCCGTCAGCACCGGCAGCGAGGCGATCGAGCCGTCCGCGACGCTGGTGTCGATCCGCGGCAGGTCCTGCATGACCACACGGCCGGCGCCGAGATTGAGGTGCCCGACCTCGGAATTGCCCATCTGCCCGCCCGGCAGGCCGACATCCTGGCCGGCGGTGTGCAGGAAGGCGCGCGGCCCGGCCTTCCACAGGGCGTCGAAATTCGGGGTGCGGGCCTGGCGCACGGCATTGTCCGCCGGGTCCTCGCGCCAGCCCCAGCCGTCCAGGATGACGAGCACGACGGGGCGCGGCTGGGGCATGGGGATATCTCCTCGGCTGGCCCGGCCTTACCGCCGGTCCCCGCGCGGGGCAAGCACTGGCCGGAACCGCCCCGCCACCCGGCCGTTGCCCCCGCGATGCCTTTCCCGGGAAGGGCCCAAGGACAGGAGAGCGAGAGGATGGTGGAGACCCGCAGCGATGCCGAGGCCAAGCGCAAGGTCTGGGAGATGATCAAGGACATCGACATCGCGATGATGGTGACGATGGACGAGCAGGGCCGCTTCCGCGGCCGGCCGATGCGTGCCTCCCAGAAGGAATTCGACGGCGTGCTGTGGTTCTTCACCGAGGCCGGCAGCCCGAAGACCGGCGAGGTCTCGCAGGATGAGCGCTGCCTGCTGGCCTATTCGGACCCGCGGCGACAGGATTACGTCTCGGTCTACGGCACGGCGGAGCTGGTGCGCGACGTGGCGCAGCAGAAGAAGCTGTGGTCCGAGCCGCTGCGCACCTGGTTCCCGGGCGGGGCGGAGGACCCGAAGGTCGCGCTGCTGAAGGTGACCTGCGAGGGCGCGGAATACTGGGACAGCCCGTCCAGCACCCTGGTGCATGCCTATGGTTACCTGAAGGCGGTGACGACCGGGGAGCCGCCGCATCCGGGCGCGAACGACAAGGTGGATTTCTCCAAGCAGGCGGGCTGAGCCGCCATCCGGGGCGCCCGTTGCCGGGCGCCCCGCACCGCCTCAGCGCGTCGGCGTCGGCGGGTTGGTCGAGTAGTCGTAGAAGCCCTTGCCCGACTTCCGGCCGAGCCAGCCGGCCTCGACATACTTCGCCAGCAGCGGGCAGGGCCGGTATTTCGGGTCGCCCAGCCCCTCATGCAGCACCTTCAGCACGGAATAGAGGGTGTCGAGCCCGACGAAGTCGGAGAGTTCGAGCGGCCCCATCGGGTGGTTGGCACCGAGCTTCATGCCCGCATCGATGGCGCGGACATCGCCGACGCCCTCCATCAGCGCGAAGATCGCCTCGTTCAGCATCGGGCAGAGGATGCGGTTGACGACGAAGGCCGGGTAGTCGGCCGCGGCCACCACCGTCTTGCCCATCGTCTCGGCCAGCGCCGTGACGGTCGCGACCGTCTCCTCCTCGGTCGCCAGGCCACGGATGACCTCGACCAGCTTCATCATCGGCACGGGGTTAAAGAAATGCATGCCGACGAACTTGCCCGCCCGGTCGGTGGCGGCGCCGAGGCGGGTGATCGGGATGGAGGAGGTGTTCGAGGCGATCAGTGCCTTGGGCTTGAGCTGCGGGCAGAGGCTCGCAAAGATCTTCTTCTTGATCTCCTCGTTCTCGGTCGCCGCCTCGATCACCAGGTCGCAATCGGCGAAGAGCTTGTAGCTGGTGCCGGCGGTGATCCGCTCCAGCGCCTGCTCCTTCGCGCCGGCCGGGATGCTGCCCTTGCTGGCCTGCCGGTCCAGGTTCTTCGCGATGGTGGACAGCGCCTTGTCGAGCGCCGGCTGGTGGATATCCACCAGCACCACCGGCACGCCCGAGAGCGCCGCCACATGCGCGATGCCGTTGCCCATCAGGCCGGCGCCGATGACGCCGAGTTTCTGAACCTTGGCCATGATGTCTTCCCCACCTTGCTTGGCTTGCATTGCCGGCGCCGCTGCGGAAGGGGCCGGCCATTCGGCTTCGGGGCCAGGCCCCGGACCGGCCCGCGCCGCGCGGAAGCCGCGCTTCCGGCATGACGGGGACCGCGGACAAGAAAAAGGCCGCCGGACGCTGGCTGGCGTCGGCGGCCTCCTCTCCCCGGGCGAGCCTTACTTCTTGGCCAGCTCGGCCTCGAATTCCGGCATCACCTTGAACAGGTCGCCGACCAGGCCGTAATCGGCCACCTGGAAGATTGGCGCTTCCTCATCCTTGTTGATGGCGACGATGACCTTGCTGTCCTTCATGCCGGCCAGGTGCTGGATGGCGCCCGAGATGCCGACCGCGATGTAGAGGTCCGGCGCCACGATCTTGCCGGTCTGGCCGACCTGGTGGTCGTTCGGCGCGTAGCCGGCATCGACCGCGGCGCGGGAGGCGCCGACGGCGGCGCCCAGCTTGTCCGCCACGCTCTCGATGATGTGGAAATTCTCGGCCGAGCCCATGGCGCGACCGCCCGAGATGACGATACGGGCCGCCGTCAGCTCCGGCCGCTCAGACTTCACGATCTCGGCACCCAGGAAGGTCGAGAGGCCCGGATCCTCCACCGCCGGTGCCGCCTCGATGGCGGCGCTGCCGCCCCCGGCGGGCACAGGATCAAAGCTCGCGGCGCGGACCGTGATGACCTTCTTCGCATCGGCCGACTTCACGGTGGCCAGCGCGTTGCCGGCATAGATCGGCCGGACGAAGGTATCGGCATCCACCACGCCGGCGATGTCCGAGATCACCTGCACGTCGAGCAGCGCGGCGGCGCGCGGCATCACGTTCTTGCCGCCGGCCGAGGCCGGGGCCAGCAGGTGGGAGTAGTTGGGCGCGAGCGCGACCAGCAGCGCCGCGGTCGGCTCCGCCAGCCCGTTCGCATACTGCGCGGCATCGGAATGCAGCACCTTGGCGATGCCCGGCAGCTTCGCCGCCGCCTGCGCCGCCTCGGCCGCGCCGAGGACCAGCGCATGCACCTCGCCCAGCGTCTGCGCCGCCGCCACCGTGCTCCGCGTGGGCTGCGTCACGGCCGACCCGTCGTGGTCGACCAGAACCAGAACGGCCATGATCAGATCACCTTCGCTTCGTTGCGCAGCTTCTCGACCAGCTCCTGCACCGAGCCGACCTTCTTGCCGGCCTGGCGCTTCGGCGGCTCCTCCACCTTCACCACCGAGAGGCGCGGCGTGACATCGACGCCGAGATCGGCCGGCTTCAGCGTCTCGATCGGCTTCTTGCGCGCCTTCATGATGTTGGGAAGGGAGGCGTAGCGCGGCTCGTTCAGCCGCAGGTCGGTGGTCACGATCGCCGGCAGCCTGAGCTGCAGCATCTCGAGGCCGCCATCCACCTCGCGCGTGATCTTCAGCCCGCCATCGGCCGGCTCGACCTTCGAGATATAGGTGCCCTGCGGCCAGCCGAGCAGCGCCGCCAGCATCTGGCCGGTGGCGTTCATGTCGTCGTCGATGGCCTGCTTGCCGAGGATGACGAGATCCGGGCTCTCCTTGGCGATCACGGCCTTGAGCAGCTTGGCCACCGCCAGCGGCTCCAGCGTGCCGTCATGCTCGATCAGGATGCCACGGTCCGCACCCATGGCGAGGGCGGTGCGGATCTGCTCCTGGCAGGCCGAAGGGCCGGCCGAGATCGCGATGATCTCGGTCGCCACGCCCTTCTCCTTCAGGCGCACGGCTTCCTCGACCGCGATCTCGTCGAAGGGATTCATCGACATCTTGACGTTCGCGGTCTCGACGCCCGTGCCGTCCGCCTTCACACGGACCTTCACGTTGTAGTCCACCACCCGCTTGACGGGGACGAGGAGCTTCATCGCCTCTGCCGTTTCCTAGCTTTGTTGCTGTGCCCCGCGGCCCGCCGGGCGGCCGTGGGTTGGTCTCCGGCGCTCGGGCGGCAGCCGCACCCGGAGGGCGGTGGCCCGCCCCGCGCAAACCCGGCGGCAAAATAAGGCGGGGCGGCGCAGCCTGTCAAAACGGCACCCCTCAGTGCCGGGTGAGCAGGAGGAGGAGCATGAAGAGCACCAGCGTCACCCCCTGCAGGATCACCCGCCAGCGCATCAGCGTGTTGGAGCGCCCCGCGTTCCCCTCGGACCGCGTCAGGCCCAGCATGCCGGCCAGCATGACCCCGAGGGTGGCCAGCATCGCGACACCGACGAGGATGGTGAGAAATGTCGTCATGGGAACCATCTAGAGGGCTCGGGGAAAACCGCAATGCGGGGCGGCGGCCCTAGTCCCGCATAGCGCGGAGCACCAGGAAGGCCAGCGCCGCCGCCGCGACGCAGAGACCGAACGCCGCCGCATAGCCCCCGGTCGCCTGGACCATCAGCGACATGGTGCTCGGCGCCACCAGCAGGGTCAGCCCCATGGCGAAGCCCATGGCGGAGGTGGCGCCGCCCACCCGGCCGCGCGGCGCCACCCGGGCGATCTCGGCCAGCAGCAGCCCGGTCCAGCCCACGGCCGTCGCCCCCATGGCGAGGCCGAGCCCTATCACCGCCACCGCCGGCCAGCCCGGCCTGCCCAGCGCGAGGCCGAGGGCCGCGAGGCCGGCGCCGGCCGAGAGCAGGCGCAGCACCGGCCGCGCCCCGAAGCGGTCCGCCGCCAGTGCCCAGAGGATGCGCCCGGCGATGCCCGCCACCTGGCCGAGGGCGAGCCGCGCCCCGGCCTCCACCAGCGGCGTCCCGAGCGTCTCGACCTGCCAGACCACGAAGAAGGTGAAGAAGGCGAATTGCCCGATGCCGAGGCAGCAGGCGGTGATGGTCAGCGCCCGCAGGCGGGGCTCCGTCCGCAGCAGGGCGAGGCTCGCCAGCGCTTCCCGCCAGGGGCTCTCGGCCGTGGCGCCGGGGTCGCGGTCGGCATCCAGCACGGCGCGCAGCGGCTGCAGGGCGAGCGCCAGCAGCAGGGCGAAGCCGGCGATGGTCAGCACCCCCGCCCGCCAGCCGAAGGCGCTGCCGACCAGCGGGGCGACGGCCGCCACCAGCATGGCCCCGGCCGGCACGCCGGTCTGCTTCAGGCTGAAGATCAGGCTGCGGATGCGGTCCGGGGTGCGCGCCGCCAGCACATGGCTGCCGGCCGGGGTGAGCGGCCCGTGCCCGATGCCGGCCACCACGGCCGAGGCGACGAGCGCCAGCGGGTGCCCCAGCACCGCCAGCGCGATGCCGATCCCGATCACCACCAGGCAGCCCTGGGAGACCCGGATGCCGCCATGCCGCCGCAGCAGCGCCTGGGCGAAGGGGCCGGAGAGCAGCGCCCCGCCATAGGCGAGGGAGGTGTTGAAGCCGGCGAGGCTCGCCGGGATGCCGAGCTCCGCCGCGATCGGCGGCGCCAGCACGGGCAGGGTCAGGAAGGCGCCCATCCCGGCCAGGTGAGTCCCCAGCAGGGCGAGCATCACCAGCCAGATCGAAGGGCCGCGGGTCTCGGGCATGCCGGGCCATGCTGGCGCATCCCGGCATGGCGTCCACCCGGGGCGCTCGCGGTAAGGTGAGATCTTGCGGAAGCGTGACGGAGTGTGGCGGCGACAGTCCGTGCTTGACCCGGCAGGGGTCATGGGCTTGCTCCCCGTCGCATGAGACTCCTCCGATTTCTACTCCTGGGCCTGGCCCTGCTGCCGGGGCTGGCGGGTGGCGCCGCGCTCGCGCAGCCGGCCGGGCTGACCCCGGCGGACCTCGACCGCGCGGCGGCGCTGCTGCGGGACGAGGCGCGGCGGGCGGAGCTGCTTCGCACGCTGGAGGCGCTGGCGGCCGCGGGCCGGGCGGCCGTCCCGGGCGCTGCCCCGGCGGTGTCGCCGGCCCCCGCGACAGCGCCGGCCGCCGGACCCGCGGCCCCGACCCCGACCAACGCCCCGGCCGCCGAGGGGGTCGAGGCAACGCCGCCCCCGGCGCCCGCTCCGGCCCCGGCCTCGGCCGCCCCCGCCCCCGCCCCGGCGCCGGCCGAGCCCGCCCCGGCGGCCGAGCCGCTGATCGCGCCCAATACCGTCGGGGCGCAGCTCCTCGCGGGCCTCTCGGGCCGCATCGGGAACCTGTCCGACTCGGTGCTGACCGCCATCCGCTCCATGGCCGACCTGCCGGCGCTCTGGGCGGCCGCGACCGGTATGCTGCGGGATCCCGTCTCCCAGACCCGGCTGATGGATGCCGCCTGGAAGCTGCTGGTGCTGCTCGGCCTCGGCCTCCTCGTGGAGTGGCTGGTTGTGCGCGCCGTCACCCCGGCGCGGCGCTGGCTGGATGCGGCGGCGCCGCCGGTGAACGGCACGCCCTGGACCTGGCTGCGGCGCGTGCCGCTGGTGCTCGGCCGGCTGCTGCTCGACCTGCTTCCGATCGCGGGCTTCGGCCTGGCGGTCTATGGGCTGTTCGGGCTGATGCAGCCGCTGCCGACCACCCGGCTGGTCGGGCTGATGATGGCGCATACCTATATGGGCGCGCGGGCGGCCTTCGCCGCGGCGCGCATGCTGCTCTCGCCCGCCTCCAACCACCTCCGGCTCATCCCCTGCTCGAGCGAGGCGGCGGCCGCCGGCATCCGCTGGCTGCGGCTGCTGCTGATGGTCGGCGTCAGCGGCTATGCGCTGGCCGAGGCGGGGCTGCTGCTCGGCCTGCCCTGGGCGGCCTATGACGCCATCCTGAACCTGACGCTGCTCCTCATCTCCCTGCTGCTGGCGCGCGTCGTGCTGCAGCAGCGGGAGGCGGTGGCCGCCGTGCTACGCGCCGACCCGCTGCCGGAGGGCGAGGAGGCGACGGGGACGCGGCTGCTGCTGCGCGGCGCGCGCGACCAGCTGGCCGATATCTGGCACGTCGTGGTCATCCTCTGGCTCGTCGCCTCCTGGGTGGTCTGGGCGCTGGCGCTGGAGAACGGCTTCCAGCGGCTGGCGACCGGCACGGTGCTGACGGTGCTGATCGTCGGCCTGGCCAAGGCGCTGGACGAGGGCATCCTCTGGTCGCTCGACCGCCTGCTGAACCCGGGGCCGGAGATGGCGCGGCGCTTCCCCGGCCTCTCCGCCCGCGCGGCGCAATACGTGCCGGTGCTGAAGACGCTGGTCTCCGTCCTGCTGGGCTTCGCCGCGCTGGTCCTGCTGCTGGAGATCTGGGGCTTCGACAGCCTGGACTGGTTCGACCAGGGCACGCTCGGGCGGCGGCTGATCGATACGCTCGTCTCCATCGCCATGACGCTGGTGCTGGCGCTGGTGGTGTGGGAGGCGGCGAACACCGCCATCCAGAACCGGCTGACGCGCCTTTCGCGCGACAGCCAGGCGGCCCGCAGCGCGCGGGTGCGCACCCTGCTGCCGATGCTGCGGACCGTGCTGGGCGCCGTGATCCTGGTCTTCGTGGTGCTGAACTCGCTCTCCCAGATCGGCCTCAATGTCGCGCCGCTGCTGGCCGGCGCGGGCGTCGTCGGCCTCGCCATCGGCTTCGGCTCCCAGAGCCTGGTGCGGGACGTGATCACCGGCATCTTCCTGCTGCTGGAGGATGCGGTCGCGGTCGGCGATGTGGTGCAACTCGGCGGCCTCACAGGCGTGGTGGAGCATCTGTCCATCCGCTCCATCAAGCTGCGGGCAACCGATGGCAGCGTGCACATCGTGCCCTTCAGCGCGGTGACCACCGTGACCAACATGACCCGCGACTTCGCCTTCGCGGTGCTGGACGTGACGGTGGCCTATTCCGAGGACACCGACCGGGTGGTGCAGGCGCTGAAGGATATCGGCGCGGAGATCCGGGCCGAGGCCAAATGGAAGCCGCTGATCCGCGACGACATCGATGTCTGGGGCATCGACAAGCTGGCGGATTCCGGTGTGATGATCCGGGCGCGGGTGAAGACCGAGCCGGCGGCCCGCTGGCCGGTGGCGCGGGAGTTCAACCGGCGGATCAAGCTCCACTTCGACGAGCTGGGCATCCGGATTCCGCGCCCGCAGCCCATGGTGATGGTGGAGCGCCCGCCGGAGCCGCGGCCGCCCGATCCCGACCTGGCCCGGGCGGCGCAGTAGCGGCCGGGGCGGGCCAGGCCGGGAGGGTGCCGGCGGGGGGCGCTGCCCTCGCTCGTCCCGGGCGGGACGGGGGTTCATGCCAGCGGTCATGATGGGGACCCCCTGCAGCTCGGACGGCAGCCCGTGCCGAGGCGGCTTCTGCCGCCCGCTGCAGCTGCGGCGCTCTTGCCCGGATGCGGTCACGCATCCGGGCCGTTGGTAGCCCAATCGGCTTGGAAATCTGCCCGGCGCGGGCCAGAAAACCACATTGGTTCAAGGGTTTGCCCGCTGCTGACGCGCAGAGTCCTTTGGCCGATGGGCCAATCAGGCAGGCATGGCGGCCGCCGTGATCCGCCCGAGCGCACCATGCAGCAGGTCCAGCATCGCCGGGGAGGCGATCCGCGGCGCCGCCTCCAGCGCCGTGAAGCGGATATCCGCCCGGCGGCCGGCATAGGCCATCGACCAGCCGGCGAAGTCGCGCGCCGGGGCCGGCCCGGCCTCCAGCACCACCACCCCGGCATGCCGCGGGTCGCACTGGATGCGCTCGAAGATCCGCTCCACCCCCTCCTGCGGGCCCTCCAGCACCTGCACGAAGGCATCCGTGCTGAACAGCAGCGCGCCGGTCACCCCGCGGGCGGCGTTGTTCCGCCGGGAGACCTCCAGGATCTGCGGGATCTCCCTGGCCAGCATGGACTCCCCCAGCAGGGAACGGCTGGCATAGACCAGCCGGAACAGGCCTCCCTCGCTCATGCCGCCTCTCCCCCGCCACGACCCGCGCCGGCGCCGCCGCCGAGCCGGCGGATGATCTCTGGCACTTCTCCGGCCGGCACCGGCCGGCCGAGCAGGTAGCCCTGCGCCTCAGTGCAGCCATCGGCACGGACACGTTCCAGCTGGGCCGGGGTCTCCGCCCCCTCCACCGTCGTCCGCATGCCGAGGCTGGTACCGAGCGCCGCGACGGCCCGCACCACCGCGGCGTCATTGGCGAAGCTGCGGTCGATCCTCACCCGGTCGAAGGGGAAGCTGCGGAGCTGCGAAAGGGAGGAATAGCCCGTGCCGAAATCATCGAGCGAGATGCGCACGCCAAGCGTCTTCAGCGCCTGAAGCTGCGCCATCGTGCCCCAGCCGCCATCCTCGAGCAGCGCGCTCTCGGTCACCTCCAGCTCCAGCCGCTCCCCGGGCAGGCCGGAGGCGGCGAGCGCCGCCTGCACGCTGCCGACCAGCCGGCCATTCTGGAATTGCGGCGGCGACACATTGACCGCCACCCGGAGCGGCGCCGGCCAGCGCGCAGCCTCCGCGGTCGCCTCCCGCAGCACCCATTCGCCGATGGTGCCGATCAGCCCGATCTCCTCGGCCAGCGGGATGAACTCGGCAGGTGGCACCAGCCCGAGGCCGGGCCGCTGCCAGCGCAGCAGCGCCTCGAACCCCGCCAGGGTCTGGCTGCGTAGATCGAGCTGCGGCTGGTAGTGGAGCGTGAACTCGCCGCGCGGCAGGGCGGCCCGCAGGCCGAGTTCGAGTGCGCGCCGCGCCTCCGCCCGGTCCTGCAATTCGGGAACGAAGAAATTGAACCGGCCCCGCCCCTCGCCCTTGGACTGGTAGAGGGCCAGATCGGCGCGCGTCATCAGCATGTCCGGATCCGTGCCGTCCGCCGGCGCGAGGGCCGCGCCGATGCTGGCCCCGACGATCGCCACCTGGCCGCGGATGACATAGGGCCGGGCCAGCAGCTCCACGAGGCGGGCGGCGACGGAGGCCACCGCCTCCCGCCCTGTCGGGGGGGCGAGCAGCACGGCGAACTCATCCCCGCCTATCCGGGCCGCCATGTCGGCCGGGCGCAGCGCGGAGCGCAGCCGGCCCGCGGCCGCCTGCAGCAGCGCATCGCCCGCCGGATGGCCGAGCGCATCGTTCACCGCCTTGAAGCGGTCGAGATCGATCAGCAGCAGGCCGGGGCCTTCGGTGGAGGGCCCGGCCAGGGCCTGCGCCAGCCGGTCCCGGAACTGCCGCCGGTCGGCAAGGCCGGTCAGCGGATCCGCGGAGGTCCTGGCCGGGCAATGCATGCAGGGGCTGCCATGCTGCGCCGGTGTCGTCTGTGCCAAGAGTGCCTCCGCCCCTGCCTGCCTGGGTCAGGCCAGGAAGGATGGGCGGAAATGGTGGAGATGCGGTGAAGGCCGGTCAGGGCGCGCCCGCCAGCCGCAGCAGCCAGATCGTCCCGACGCCGGCAAGGATGGACAGCGCCAGCCTGCGCAGCCGCGCCTGGACCAGCAGCACCACGGCGCCGGCCGCGGCCGCCGGCCAGCCGGACTGCAGGAAGATCGGCGCGAGGAAGGCGACGAAGATGCAGCCCGGCAGGTGCTGCAGCATGGCCTGCACGAAGGGCGGCGGGCGGGTGACGCGCAGCACCGCATAGCCGCCGGCGCGGCAGAGATAGCTGGCCAGCGCCATGCCGATGATGGCCGCCAGCATGTCCCAGCGGAGCGTCATGGCGCGATTCCGGCGAGACGGCGCTTCACGCCCGGCCCCGCGTGTCGCGCCAGGCGCCGAGGGTAGCGCCGGCGAAGGCCCCCGCCAGCACCGGCCAGGGGGCGCCGAGCCCCAGGCCATGGGCCATGATCGCCACCGTCCCGGCCAGGAGCCAGGGCTGGAGGTCCGAGCGCCCGCGCCAGAGCTGCACCAGGATGGCGAGCACCGCGGCGGAGGAGGCGAAGAAGAGCGGATGCCCGGCCGGCAGCCTGAGCGCATTGCCGAAGATGTGGCCGATGGCGCACATCGTCATCCAGTTCACCCACATCCCGAAGCTGGCGCCGAAGAGGAAGCCGGCATCGCGCCGCCCGGCCCGCAGCTCGGCGATCGTCAGGGCGAAGGAGTTGTCGACCAGCAGGGCCAGGCTGCCCCAGAGCCGGACACCCCGCGTGCGGTCCAGCACCGGGGCGAGGGCCGCACCCATCGGGGCCATGCGGAGATTGATGACGAGGCAGGCGAGGGTTGCGGCCAGGATCGGCGCCGGGTCCGCCCAGAGCTGCAGGGCGACGAGTTGGCTGGTGCCGGCGAAGACCAGCCCGCTCATCAGCAGGGTCTCGAGCAGGGAGAGGCCGACGCCATCCGCCGTCATCCCCACCACCAGCCCGAAGGGCGAAAGGCCGAGGGTGATGGCGAGCGCGGCCTTCAGCCCGCGCACCACCCCCGCCCGCGTGAAGTCGCCCCGCTGGTCCAAGCCCCGATCTCCGCTCGTCCGAGGCGCATAGCAGCCCCGGAGGAGCTTGACCCCTGCGATGGCTGCGCGGTTGGCTGGCGTCCAACGCAAGGGAGGAACGAGATGCTCGACCTGACCAGCAAGGTGGCCTTCATCGCGGGCGCCGGCTCCGTCGGCGAGGAGGGCTGGGGCAACGGCAAGGCGACGGCGGTGCTGATGGCCCGGCAGGGGGCGAAGGTCTATGGCCTGGACCTGAACCCCGCGGCGGTGGCCGAGACGGCGCGCATCATCGAGTCCGAGGGCGGCACCTGCGCCACCCGCACCGTGAACATGACCATAGCCGGGGAGGTGCGGGCGGCGGTCGAGGACTGCATGGCGCGCTTCGGGCGCATCGACATCCTGGTGAACAATGTCGGCGGCTCCGCCCCCGGCGACCCGGTGACGATGAGCGAGGAGGTCTGGGACGCCCAGATGGACCACAACCTGAAGACCGCCTTCCTCGGCTGCAAATACGTGTTGCCGGTCATGGAGCGGCAGGGGGCGGGGGCGGTGGTCAACATCTCCTCCGTCGCCGCGCTGAGCCACCAGGTGGAGGGGCGGACCAATGTGGCCTATGCGGCCAGCAAGGCCGGGATCATCGCCTTCACGCGCTCGACGGCGATCGCCTTCGTGAAGAAGGGCATCCGGGTGAATTGCGTGGTGCCGGGGACCATGCACACGCCGCTGGTGGAGCACCGGCTGGCGAAGCAACTCGGCGCCAATGACGCCGCGGCGCTGGTGGCGAAGCGCCATGCCAGCGTGCCGATCGGCCGCATGGGCGATGCCTGGGACGTGGCGAATGCCGTGGTGTTCCTCGCCTCGGAGGAGGCGCGCTACATCACGGCGACGCATCTGGTGGTGGATGGCGGGCTGACGGCGGCGCGGCCGGCGTGAAGGAAGACGGGGGAGTTCTCTCCCCCCGCCTCTTGCTATGCCCGCAGCGAAGCGCCCGTCGCCTTGGTGACGGCCGCGACGATCTTCTCCGCCACCGCCTCGATCTGCGCGTCGGTCAGCGTCGCCTCGCGCGGCTGCAGCGTGACCTGGATGGCGAGGCTGACCTTGCCCTCCGGCAGCTTGTCCCCGGCATAGCGGTCGAACAGCGCGACATCCGTGACCAGCGCCTTGTCGGCGCCGCGGGCGGCGCGCAGCAGCTGCTCGGCCGTCACGCCGGCATCCACCAGGAAGGCGAAGTCGCGGCGCAGCGGCTGGAAGGCCGGCAGGTCCGGCGCGCCCTTCTTCCGGCGCTTGGGCTCCGGGATGGCATCCAGGAAGACCTCGAAGGCGACGGCCGGCCCGGCGAGGTCGAGCGCGGCGCGGATTTTCGGATGCACCTCCCCGAAAGTCGCCAGCACCGTCTTCGGCCCCTGGCGCAGCACGCCGCTGCGGCCGGGATGGTAGAAGCCGGGCGCATCGGCCGTGACCGTCACGGCGGCCATCGGCACGCCGAGGGCCGCCAGCACCGCCAGCGCGTCGCCCTTCGCGTCCATGGCATCCACGGGCCGCGCGGCCTCTGCCCAGTGCCGCAGCGTGTGGCCGGCGCGGACGCCGGCGACCACCTGGAGCTGCCCGGTGGGCGAGGGGTCGCGGTAGCTCGCGCCGAGTTCCGCCAGCGCCACGTCCGGCCAGCCGCGCGCGGCGTTCCGGCCGGCGGCCAGCAGCAGGCTGGCGACCGGCGTCGGGCGCATCTGGTCGAGATCGGCGGCGATCGGGTTCACCAGGCGCAGCGCCTCCGGCGTCTCGCCGAACAGCGCCGCGGTCCTCTGCTCCAGGAACCCAAAGCTCACGCAGTCCAGCATGCCGCGCGCTGCCAGCACCCGGCGGGCGAGCGCCGCACGCGCCTGCTTCGGAGTCAGGGCCGGCGGCGGGACGATGCCCGCCACGGGCAGCGAGACGGGGGGGATGGCGTCGAGGCCGCGGATGCGCAGCACCTCCTCCACTAGGTCGGCCTCCGGCTCCACCGCGGCGCAGCCCTCGGCCGCGGCGCGGGCGCGCGCCTCCGGCAGGGTCGCGTCCTGGTCGAGATGCATGGACGCGGCATCGTGCGAAGCGCGCCCTTGCGCGACGTCGTTGCGCCAGGAGGGGACGGCGACCGTGACCTTCTCCACGTCGCGTGCCTCGACCGCGAAGCCGAGCCGCTCCAGGATGCCGACCGCCTCCTCCGCCGGCACCTCCGCGCCGCCGAGACCCGCCAGCCGCTCGAAGCGGAGCGTCGCGCTGCGCTGCCAGGCGGGCGGCGTGCCGGCGGCGGAGACCTCGCTGGCCTCGCCGCCGCAAAGCTCGATCATCAGCTCGGTCGCCAGGTCGAGGGCCAGCGCCGGCAGGGCGGGGTCCACGCCGCGCTCGAACCGCGCGCGCGCATCGGTGCGCACGTCATGCCGGCGGCCGGAGAGGGCGATGCGCACCGGATCGAAGAGTGCGCATTCGATGAAGCACTCGGTGGTGCCCTCGTCGCACCCCGAATGCTCGCCGCCGATGATGCCGCCCAGCGCCTCCGGCCCGGCCGCGTCGGCGATGACGCCGTCCTCCGGCGTCAGGGCGTAAGTCTTGCCGTTCAGCGCGACCAGGCTCTCGCCTTCCCGCGCCATGCGCATGGTGAGCGTGCCGCCCTTCACCTTCGCCACGTCGAAGACATGCAGCGGCCGGCCGAGGCCGTAGGTGAAGATGTTCGTGACATCGACCAGGGCGTTGATCGGCCTGAGGCCGATCGCCACCAGCCAGTCCTGCACCCACTTCGGCGAGGGGCCGTTGCGCAGGCCGCGGATGGCCCGGCCGAGGACGTAGTCGCAGGCGCGCGGGTCCGCGATCTCCCAGCGGAGCGGGGAGGGGTAGGCGGGCGTGACCTGCGGCGCCTCCAGCGGCTTCAGCCGGCCGAGCCCGGCCGCCGCCAGGTCCCGCGCCACGCCATGGACCGAGAGCGCATCGCCGCGGTTCGGCGTGACGCTGATCTCGACCACCGGGTCGTCCAGGCCGGCCCACTGCACATAGGCCGCCCCGACCGGCGCGTCCTCCGGCAGGTCGATGATGCCGGTGTGATCCTCGCCCAGGCCCAGCTCGCGGGCGGAGCACATCATGCCCTCGCTCTTCACGCCGCGGATTTCCCCGGGTTTCAGCGTGATGCCGGTGCCCGGGACATAGTCACCGGGAAGGGCGAGGACGCCCTTCATCCCCGTGCGGGCATTCGGCGCGCCGCAGACGACGGAGAGCAGCCGGCCATCGCCCGGATCGACCTTCAGCGCCTGCAGACGGTCGGCATTCGGGTGCTGCACCGCCTCCACCACCCGCGCGATGCGGAAGGCGGCCAGCGCCGCGCCACGGTCCTCCACCCCTTCGACCTCGAGGCCGATGCGGTTGAGGGTGGCGGTGATCTCGGCGAGAGGGGCCTCGGTCTCGAGGTGCCGCTTCAGCCAGGACAGCGGGAACTTCATTTTCTTATGCCCTCAAACGCCGGGCGGCCGCACCCGCGGCCTTGGCTTTCGCGCGACCACGCGCGGCGCCCGTTCGGGCGCTCGGCCCGTGGACAGGCCGCATTACACGCCCTCCGCGAGCGAGGGGGGCGAGAGCGGGTCGGAGGCCCAGTGGCGCAGCCACCGCACATCGCTCTCATAGAACGGCCGCAGGTCGGGCATGCCGTGCTTCAGCATGGTGATGCGCTCGATTCCCATGCCGAAGGCGAAGCCCTGCCACTCCCGCGGGTCGATGCCGCAATTGGCCAGCACGCGCGGATGGACCATGCCGCTGCCCAGGATCTCCAGCCAGTCGCCGCCCTTGCCGAGCTCGCCGGTCTTCCGGTTCCAGCCGATATCGACCTCCATCGAGGGCTCGGTGAAGGGGAAGTAGCTGGCGCGGAAGCGCACGGGCAGATCGCCGATGCCGAAGAAGGCGCGCAGGAAATCGATTAGGCAGCCCTTGAGATGGCCGAGCGTGATGCCGCGGTCGATCACCAGCCCCTCCACTTGGTGGAACATCGGGCTGTGCGTCGCGTCGTGGTCGGCGCGCCAGGTGCGGCCGGGGACGATGACGCGGATGGGCGGCGCCTGCGTCACCATGGTCCGGATCTGCACCGGGCTGGTGTGGGTCCGAAGCACCGGGCGCCGGCCGTCCACCGCGAGCAGGTAGAAGGTGTCGTGGTCCTGCCTTGCCGGGTGGTGCTCCGGGATGTTGAGCGCGCCGAAATTGTGCCAGTCGCTCTCGATGTCCGGGCCCTCGGCCACCGCGAAGCCCTGGGCGCCGAAGAGGGCGACCAGCTCCTCCATCGTCCGGCTGATCGGGTGGATGCCGCCCTGCTCGGCGCCCGCCGGCGGGAAGGGGCGGGGGGGCAGGCTCACATCCATGCGCTCGGCCCGCAGCCGGGCGTCCAGCGCCGCCTCCTCCAGGGCGAGGCGGCGGGTCTCGATCGCCGCCTCCAGCGCCTGCTTCAGCCGGTTCAGGCTGGCGCCGCGCTCCTTCCGCTGCTCGGCCGGCACGGCCCCGAGCCCCTTCAGCAGCGCGGTCAGCCGCCCGCTCTTGCCCAGCGTGCCGATGCGCACCGCGTCCCAGGCACGCAAATCGGCGGCGGCGGCGAGCTGCGCCGCGGTTTCGGCCTCCAGGGCCGCCAGGTCATCGCCCGACATTGTCGTCTCGCTCATTCTGTCCGGTCCCGGATAAGCGAAAGGCCGCACCCTGCCGGGAGCGGCCCTTCTCTGCGTCGGTCTTCCGAAGCGGGAAGCGTCAGGCGGCCGGCTTGGCCGCCGGACGGGCAGCGCGGGCCTTCTCGACCAGCACCGCAAAGCTCGCCGGGTCGTCGAAGGCAATGGCGGCCATCACCTTGCGGTCCAGGTCGATATTCGCCGCCTTCACGCCGGCGATGAACTGGGAATAGGTCAGCCCGTGCTCACGCACCGCGGCGTTGATCCGCTGGATCCACAGCCCGCGGAAGTCGCGCTTCTTGTTGCGGCGGTCGCGATAGGCGTATTGCAGCGCCTTCTCGACCCGCTGCAGCGCGGGACGGTAGTTGGTGGAGGACCGGCCGACATAGCCCTTGGCGAGCTTGAGGACCTTCTTGTGACGGGCGTGGGCGGTGACGCCGCGCTTCACACGTGCCATGGCGTGCTACTCCTTACCGGACCAGACCGTACGGGGCCCACTGCAGGACGGTCAGCGCGTCCTGGTGCTCCAGCACCTGGGTGCCGGTGTTCTGCCGCTTCACCTTGGAGGAGCGGTTGCGCAGCATGTGGCGCTTCTTGCCCGGGCCGGCCAGCACCTTGCCCGTCGCGGTTATCTTGAAGCGCTTCTTCACAGAAGACTTCGTCTTCATCTTGGGCATTTGAGACCTCCTCGGTCAGGGAAGGCGCCCCCGAAGAGGCGCAGGAACGCGGCCGGGCATGCCCATACAAGCACCGGCGCGCGGGGAGGGGCGGCGTATAGCGATGCGGGGGGCGGGATGCAAGCGGCCGCTGCCGGCCGTATATCCCTGGCCCAAGGCAGCAGCGGCATGGGGGCGGGGAGATGGGGACGGGCATCCTGATCGGCCGGGGCGACAGGCCCTGCGAGCTCCTGCTCTCCCGCGCCAACCGCCATGGCCTGGTCGCCGGGGCCACCGGCACCGGCAAGACCGTGACCCTGCAATGCCTGGCGGAGGGCTTCTCCCGCGCCGGCGTCCCGGTCTTCTGCGCCGACATCAAGGGCGACCTCTCCGGCATTGCCGCCCCCGGCAAGCCCAACCCGAAGCTGGAGGCCCGGGCGCAGGAGTTGGGCGTGGCCGACTTCGCCTATGAGGCCGCGCCGGTCATCTTCTGGGACGTCTTCGGCCAGCAGGGCCACCCGCTGCGGGCCACCGTCGCGGAGATGGGGCCCCTCCTCCTCTCCCGCATGCTGGAGCTGAACGACACGCAGGAGGGCGTGCTCAACATCGCCTTCAAGGTGGCGGACGACGACGGCCTGCTGCTGCTGGACTTCAAGGACCTCCGCGCGATCCTTGCCCATATCGCCGACCGGGCGGCGGAGCTGCGCGACCATTACGGCCAGGTCTCCAAGACCACCATCGGCACCATCCAGCGCCGCCTGCTGGTGCTGGAACAGGCCGGGGGCGAGCAATTCTTCGGCGAGCCGGCGCTCGCCCTGCAGGACCTGATGCTGGTGACGCCGGACGGCCGCGGCGCGGTCAATGTGCTCGCCGCCGACAAGCTGATCCACAGCCCGCGCTTCTACGCCACCTTCCTGCTCTGGCTGCTCTCGGAGCTCTTCGAGGAATTGCCGGAGGTGGGCGACCTGGAGAAGCCGAAGCTCGTCTTCTTCTTCGACGAGGCGCATCTGCTCTTCCGCGACGCGCCCAGGGCGCTGGTCGAGAAGGTGGAGCAGGTGGTGCGGCTCATCCGCTCCAAGGGGGTGGGCATCTATTTCGTGACGCAGAACCCGCTGGACCTGCCGGGGACGGTGCTCGGCCAGCTTGGCAACCGGGTGCAGCATGCGCTGCGGGCCTTCACCCCGGCCGAGCAGCGGGCGGTCCGCGCCGCCGCCGAGACCTTCCGGCCCAATCCAAGGCTGAAGGTGGAGGAGGCGATCACCCATCTGGCGGTGGGAGAGGCGCTGGTCTCTACCCTCCTGGCCGATGGCACGCCGAGCATGGTGGAGCGGGCCCGGATCGTCCCGCCGCGCGGCCGCATCGGCCCGCTGACGCCGGAGGAGCGGGCCGGGCTGCTGCGGAAGAGCCCGGTCGCTGGCCGTTACGACCAGGCGGTGGACCGCGAGAGCGCCTATGAGCTGCTGGTCGGCCGGGCCGCCGGCGCGCCGATCTCCGGCCCCGTGCGCACCGGCCCGGCGCCGGTGCGCAGCGACAATCCCTGGGGCGGCGTCACCCTGCCGCCGCGCCCCTTGCCCGAGGCGCCGCCGCCCCGCAGCGGCCGCATCCCGCAGCTGCCCCGTCGCCCGGATGCATCCGAACCCCGGGGCGGGCAGCCAGGGGCGCAGGGCGGCGGCTGGGGCGATGTGCTGGGCACCGTCCTGACCGGTGGCGGCGGGCGGCGCGAGAGCCCGCTGGAATCCATGGCCAAATCCGCCGCCCGCAGCATGGGAACCTCGGTCGGGCGCAGGCTGGGTGATGCGGTGCTGCGGGGGGTGCTGGGCTCGATCCTGAAGCGGTAACGGGACCTGCCGACTCCCGGCCCGGATGCTGCCATCGCGTCGGGGCCGGCAGGGGCCTGGCGCGACCGGCAAAGCCATGCAGGCGCCGGCGCCGTGACCCGCCGACCCGCACAGGCCAGTCCCACGATGGCGCAGGGACCATCAGGGCTGAGCGGGTCCGGCCATCGCCCGCCCTGGACCTTGAGGTTGCGAAGAGCGAATGGGCATGCTGCGGACGACCACGGGGGGGCTGGACCATCCGCCTTCTTCAGGCGGCCGCTCCCCGGATCCGCGTACCCTCCCATGCGCCCGCGAGGCTTGGATTGCCGGCCCTGGCGGGGCATATCTGCGCCCGTCATGGTTCCCTTCCGCAAGATGCACGGCCTCGGCAACGACTTCGTCGTGCTGGATGCCCGGCGCGCCGCGCTGCCGATCACGCCCGCCCGGGCCGCCGCCATCGCGGACCGGCGGCGCGGCATCGGCTGCGACCAGTTCATCGTCATGGAGCCGGGGACCGACGGGGCCGATGTCTTCATGCGCATCCGCAACCCCGATGGTTCGGAATCCGGGGCCTGCGGCAATGCCACGCGCTGCATCGCCAGCCTGGTGGCCGGGGAGGCCGGCCGCGACCGCGTGGTGGTCCGCACCATCGCCGGTGACCTGCCGGTGGAACGGCTGCCAGGCGATCTCTGGCGCGCCGATATGGGCCCGG
>JAESGY010000280.1_pt1 | contig 31412 bp, 24 predicted proteins | sample 9269841 | NCBI WGS metagenome assembly JAESGY01 (sample SAMN17022865, study PRJNA683097) | algae metagenome | isolation source: Spirirestis rafaelensis WJT71-NPBG6 and co-occurring heterotrophs from... | place: USA: Pinto Wells, Joshua Tree National Park, Colorado Desert, CA | collected 2006-08-15
TCAAAACTCAAATTCTTGAATTTATCGACTATTTTAATAAAACAATGGCTAAACCTTTTAAGTGGACATATAAGGGTAAAGTGTTGGCTATCTGATACTTGGCTTATTTCCGCCGTACTGTACTAGCCGTGAATGAGCTGCGCTTTACCAGAAGTATTAAATATTTTTTTCCCTTTCCCCTTTCCCCTTTCCCCTTTTTCAAGATAGCTCGTTGTTAATATTAAAGATTTGTTAAAGCAGTTTGTAGACGACTCAGCGTGCGGAGGTTTTCCTCAGGGGTTCCTACTGTAATTCGCAATGCTCCATTAATGTGTCGCACAAGAGTGCCAGCAGTTCTAAGTTTTTGAGTAATATTTATTAAATAATCCTCTTCTTGATTCAAAGCATTTGGTTTTAGTCGCACGTAAACAAAGTTAGCAGCGCTTTCAGCAACTTGTAATATCGGGTATTGAGATAAAGCTTCGATAAGTTTGGCTCGTTCCTGAAGCGTTTGGGGAATTGACTTCAATAACAGTTGGCGGTTTTGCAGAGCAATTAATGCCGCAGCGATAGAGACACTAGGAAGATTGTAAGGTAAGCGTACTTTTTCTAAAATGGTGATTAACTGCTGTTGAGCGAGGCAATAGCCAACGCGATGAGCAGCCAAGCGAAAAGCTTTAGAAAATGTCCGCATTATCATCCAGTTGGGGTGCTGTGGTAATTCGCAAGCTAAGGTATTCTGGCTGAATTCAAAGTAAGCTTCATCAATTACTACTAAAATACGATCGCTTAAACTTCTTAACCATGCCAATTCTGCCGCAGTTAAAGCATTGGCAGTGGGGGAATTAGGATGAACTACGAAAATCACCCGAATCGGTGGATTTTGGGTTTGTTCTATAGCTTTATCAGCCGCTTTTAAGTCAATTTCAAAATTCGCTTCATTTCTACCCACCGTCACAACGGGAATGCCCAAAGTTTGTGCCAAAATCCCGTACATCGAGAAAGTGGGATTAGCAACTAAAACCGAACCTTCTCCCCCGACACAACTGGCAATTAAGATTGAGCGAATTAGTTCATCTGAACCATTGCCAACAGAAATGTTGGCAGCAGTGAAAAAAGATGGCTCGACATTAGCTGATTCATTGACATATTCAGCGATCGCATTCTTAAGTGTCTCATGTCCACCATCAGGATAACGGTTCGTCTCAATTATCTGCTGATACTCCCAAGCAAGCTTTTCTTTTAACTCAGGTGGCAAATCATAAGGGCTTTCATTTGTATCCAGCCGATCCAATTGGGATGGAACTGGTTCTGCCGTATTACTACCCGGATGGGGTTTGTAAGCGCTAAATTTAGCTAAATCTGAGCGGATAAATGGCAGCATAGTTAGTTAGGAGTCAGGAGTCAGGAGGCACGGAGTCAGGAGGCACGGAGTCAGGAGTCAGGAGGCACGGAGTTTGGAGTTTGGAGTTTGGAGTCATGAGTCAATGGTGCAAGAACTTTGGACTCTTGACTTTGGACTTTAGACTTTGGACTCTTGATTAAGAAAATTGGTTATGTGAGAACCTAATATTTTACAGCTTCATGGCAATTGACAAAACAATCGAATTGCTTGCCAAATTTCTGATGTGACATTGCCTAAAGCGTGATCGCTGTTCAGTTCAATTAATTCTACCCAAGGATGCAATCGCGCAAAGTCGCGACTTGCTTGAATTGGGATAACTTCATCGTGTTTTCCATGCAAAATCAAGGTAGGGATGGGACGTTGCAGTTGTTCTTCTTGATATTGGGCGGCATCTATAATGAAATCGTAATGAAGGGGTAGATCTCGCTTTTCGCTATGGTGATAAACTTCTAGATATTTTTCTTGTTGCCAACGCTGCAATTTATCTCCTAACTTTGGCAACCAATGAGATAAAAATCCAAAAGCTGGTGCTAACAGAACCAGGCGCCGCACTTGCGAATATTCTTGTCCTAAGTGGGCTGCTGTTAAACCACCCAAACTCGAACCTATCAAAGTTACTGGCTCCGCATCCAGAGGAAATTCAGCACCAACTTGTTTTAACTGCCGCGTAATTGTGAGATGGGAAAAATCGCCCAAATTCAAATCGGGAATTTTTAACTTTGTGTGAATTTGGGCAAAGCGATCGCTTATATCTCGCGCTTTGGCAGAATTTGGACTAGATGCGAAACCGTGAAGGTAGATGTACTGCAAGTAAAAGAATGGGGAGTGGGGGAGTGGGGGAGTGGGGAGTGGAGGAGTGGGGGAGTGGGGGAGTGGGGGACAAGGAATAATGACTGTTGACTTTTTGACTCTTAACTCCAGACTCCAGACTCCAGACTCCAGACCCCAGACTCCTGACTCCCAAGTTTTGGCTCCCAATTCTAATTACCGCATGGTGACAAATTCTTCTGCGGATGACGGATGGATACCGACGGTGGCATCAAAATCTTTTTTGGTTGCCCCCATTTTGACGGCGATCGCTACACCTTGAATTATCTCACCTGCGCTTTCTCCGACCATGTGAGCGCCTAGTACTTTGTCGGTGTTGCCATCGACTACCAACTTCATCATGGTTTTTTCTTGAGCGCCCGTTAAACTATGAAACAATGGACGGAAGCGAGTACGAAATACTCTGACTGCATCACCGTATTTTTCCTGTGCTTCGGCTTCAGTTAAGCCGACTGTAGCGGCTTCTGGATTGGAAAATATGGCTGTAGGAACAGTGTCATGGCTGAATAAACGACGATTGCCGCCAAATTCACTATCGGCAAAAGCGCGACCTTCACCAATTGCGACTGGAGTTAAATTGATTCTGTCAGTGACATCACCGACGGCAAAGATATTCGGTTGGGAAGTTTGACTAAATTCATTGACAGCGATCGCCATCATATTGCTGTATCCGGGTCCTTCGATGTTACCTTCGACAAGATCGACTCCGGCATTTTCTAAACCTAATCCATCTACATTCGGCATCCGACCGGTTGCGACTAAAAACACATCGGCAATTATCGGTTCTTGGTCTGCTTGTGATAAAGTCAGCTTTATTCCTTCCGGCATTTTCTCAACTGTTTCGATCACATTATTCTTGATCAGTTTAATGCCGTGATTCGTCATCCCCTCTTCAATTCCGCTGCGGATATCATCATCAAAACCTTTCAAAATTTTGTCGCCTCTGGTAATCTGTGTCACTTCGGAACCCAGACCACGCATGATGCAAGCAAATTCTGTGCCGATGTAACCCGCGCCAATAATGACGATGTGCTTCGGTTGCTGTTTGAGGTGAAAGATTTCGTTGGAAGTAATGCCATATTCCATACCAGGTAAATCTGGTTTTACCGGACGCCCACCAACGGCGATTAAAATTCTCTCTGCTGTAACTTTGCGTCCATCAACTTCTACGGTGTGAGGATCTACTAAACTAGCACGAGCGGGAATGAGATCGACACCGGCTCTTTCTAAAAAATTGATATGCAGTTGCGATAGTCGGCGGACTTCTTTATCTATAGAAGTAATGAAATGTTCCCAATCTAACTCGGCTTCACCGACTTTCCAGCCATAACCTGCGGCATCATGAAATAATGCCGGAAAGTGAGAGCCGTAAACCATGAGTTTTTTGGGAACACAGCCGCGAATCACACAAGTACCGCCGACTAAATCATTTTCAGCGATCGCCACTTTGGCGCCGTAGCTAGCTGCTCGCTTAGAAGCCGCTAAACCACCAGAACCAGCACCAATGACAAACAAGTCGTAATCATACGTCATAAGAGTTATGTTCCCTGCAAATAAGACAACTTTGCTAATTGTTTCTCTATAACTATTGAAACAAAATTCATCTGTTGCTGTCGGCTGAGATTTCCGTCCCTAAATTTATGGCGCTAAGGCGATCGCTTTTGTTAAGAGGTTATATAAATTTTTTGTAACACGCCAATCACACATATTGTAGAGACGTTCCGCCGGAACGTCTCTACGACGGTTAAGGTGTTTTTATTAGTGTTTTTTCAGGGGACACGATATGAAACGAGAAATTTCATGCTTTTTGGGTAGAACCACGGTTGCAGATTTTAGCGATCGCTATTCTACCCAACTACTGAACTCTAGAAAAACTTAAAAGAAAAACACAACCCCAGTCCCCAATCCCTAATCCCTAGTCCCTAGTAAAGAGTTCCCAGTTCAATCGAATGTCAAAAACTCTTCTGCTGTCGTGGGATGAATGCCAATTGTGTCATCCAAATCTTGTTTGGTGATACCCTTGCGAATGGCAACCGTGAGACTTTGAATAATATCAGCTGCGTGTTCACCCACCATATGAGCGCCTAAAACTCGTTCAGACTCACCTTCAACTACTAATTTAATTGTTGCTTGCTCATCTTGTTGAGTAAGTTGATAAAAAAGCGGTTGGAATTTGGTGCGGTAGCATTTTACAGATTTGCCAAATTTTTCCTGCGCTTTTGCCTCTGACATGCCGACACTTGCGGCTTCTGGACGGGCAAAAACGGCGGAAGGCACAAAATCATAACTTGGTTTTTGCGGCTTTTTGCCAAAAACTGAATTAACAAAATCATTAGCTTCAGTTATCGCAATTGATTTTGTAGGGCAAAATCAGCAGCGTAGACAATGAATTTTTTGGGAGTGCAGCCTCGATTTACACACGTACCGCCAAGGGCTTCTTCTTCGGCGATGGCGACCCGGACACCTAACGCGGCTGCTTTTTTGGCTGCTGCTAGTCCCCCAGGACCAGCACCAATTACAAAGAGGTCATAATCAAATGTCATGGCTTGCTCTGATTTCTGCTTGACAACTTAACGCATTTTGTAACAACGAGAGCGAAAATCTCGATTGCTAGGCATCAACTTGAAGCTTGACTTGTGTAAGCCAAAGCTGGCAACTTCCGGCTGATATATTTTGGCGCTTAAGTATGCCTTCCTCTGGGTAGGTTGAGGAATTAGGCTGGAATTGGGGGAGTGGGGGAGTGGAGGAGTGGGGGAGTGGAGGAGTGGAGGAGTGGGGGACAAGGGGACAAGGAGACAAAAAGACAAAAAGACAAGGGGGAATTTCTTCCCCTGCTTCCCCTGCTCCCCCTGCTCCCCCTGCCTCCCCTGCCTCCCTCTTTTCTCACTTGCTCATCAGGGATTAAGTAAAAATTGCATTTCTTCTGCATCGCGTGTCATTCCTAGATGCTCAAAACCATCCATTGCTTTAGTGGCGAATTTGCGAGTTTCTTCTGCACTTCCCCATGTATTTTCCCAATAAGCGCGAGAGCGCTCATAACGAGCCAGACGCCGTTTATTTTTGTGGCTTTGAGCTACAGCCAAGCCTTGAATTAATAGTTGTTGAGCTCCGAGGCGATCGCCTTCTACTATGGCTATATCAGCCAGCCAATTTTGAGCCGAGTTAATTACCCGATGCCACTTTATTTGTTCTGCACTTTGCATCGCTTGTTCAAAAAGCGCTTTAGCTTCCGGATATTTACCTTCGTGATACAAGATTTCGGCGCGGTGGTAGAGAACCGGGATAAAATAACGGATGTGCGAGCGATCGTCTAAATGTGCTTGATGCACCAAGTCTTCTTCTATATTTAACCAGTGACGGGCATGTTCATAATTTTTATATCTGATTTGCAGCCTGACGATACTTTCAGCTAAATCAGCTTGAACGCACAAGTCTGCATGGTGGCGTAAAACCCACGTTTGCTGCAAAATTTCGTCTGCTTCAAAGAGACTTTGGTCTGAACACTCTCGAATTAGCAGCCAACTTTTGCGGATAGTGATTTTGACAAAAGATGACCATTCACAACGTCGTTTTGATTCTTCTATCAGCCATTGCAACCAATCTAGACGCTCATCCCAATCAGCGTAGAGATTTGCATAATGATTTAACAGAAGCCATAAATCCCTAACTTGTTCATAATGACCTTGGTCTTTACACCAATAAAGTAGTGCCCGCAAATTTCCATGTTCTTCCTCTAGCTTGTTGTAATGTATCCACTTTTCCCAATCTTCTCCGGCGTAAGTGTGTGCAAAATCCAGATACCATTTCACCCAGCGTATTCGTGCTTCTTTCTCAAAATTTGGGTAAGCAGCTAATTGTGCTAAAGCATACTCGCGAGTGAGAGAAAGCATCTCATATCGCCCAGTTTTTTGATTTTGAGTTATTAGAGACAGTTGCTGCAAACGTCCTAAGCCATCATTGACACAATCAGGTGCTGCTGTCAGTCCAGCAACTTCAGCCACAGCACTTTGCACAGGAGAGTCAGGAAAAATTGCCAGTGACATTAACAACTGATGGGGTGGCTGTCCTTTGATTCCTAGCACTGATTGCTCAAAGCAGAAACGAGCCACATCCCCTGTAGCTAAAGCTAACTGTGCCAACACTGACTGTAGAGAGTAGCCACTAGAAACTTGACCTAGAGCATAAACAATCGCAAGGGGAATTCCACCAGTGCGCTTATAGAGGTCTTGAGAATCTTGCTCGTTGAGAGTTATACTTTTTTCTTCAGCTTGTTGCCCAATCAATTGCAAACCATCATCTAAGGGCAAGTTTCGCAGACTAATCGGCAGCAAAGCAATTCGTTCGCGGGTAGTAATTACAACTTTGACGCAAACAGGCAGATTGTAGAGAAACTCTATGACCTCATCTCGATCATCGATAGTTTCCATATTGTCTACAATTAAAAGCGATCGCTGTTTCGATAGACTGCGACGCACGCGGTCAAATTGCTCATTGGGGGGAGACTGAATAATTGTTGGCTCGTCTAAAGTGTTAGCAATTTCCCGAAAAATACCGCGCAGGTTACGCTGTCCCTGCTGTCGCTGGAAAATTTTATTCGGAACTAGTTCCTGTTGTTTAGCTGAAGTAAAAATAATCGCCTCAAATGTCGCTGCGTCAGAAAGATTTTCACAACTAGCTTGTAAGCATCGGCGAGCAGCTTCTAACACCAGTGCTGTTTTCCCTACGCCACCAATACCATGCACCGTAATCATATGAGCAGCATGATTCAGAGAAAGACGTTCCAGTAGCGTTTCCATCTCTTCCTCACGACCAATAAATTGTGTGTAGGTAGGTGCTGGCAGATTACTGGGGATGGGACGGTGATTCGCAACACATGCAGCGCAACCTCTGCGATATCCATGTCTCTCCAAAACGTAGACAAGGTTGCTGGATTTAACGCTGTAGCTTGGCTCTGCGGTCAAAGTTTCAATATCTCGGTAGATATTACTAAGACCCGCTCTCACAACAGCGTTATCCTTGTGTAAATCTTTGCTTATCTTCTTGATTCCATATCCACACAATAACCCAAGTAATAAGTCTTTCCGGGTATTTTGTCTGTAACGTTTTTGAGTTCTAGCCTCCAAATCAGTCAGTAGCCGATCTATCTCCCAGTCCTTCAAAACTCTGCGATTCCAACTTTTAGGTAGATTCCAACCCTCTGACTGACCTGACATAAATATCACCCTCTCAGTCCGTCATAAATCTGGTATTAGCAACATTTTAACGAACAAAATCTTCACAAAGCGCTAACAATTTTTTAACTCTGTGAATTATGTGCCTGAAATTAACTCAGTAAGCTAATTTCTAAGTACTTTATTTTTGGTGGCAAACAAGATGCAGATATAACGCGCGCCCTACGTAGAGAAATATTGCCTGATTATTCTTTTCAGAGATTACTACAAGGAGAACTCAATGAATAGAGCATTTAGATCGCTAACTCTCTTACTAGGGCTGAAACAACCTAAGCCTTATTTCCCCGAAGAAAAACAAATTTGTGTATTCAATAAACGTCCCATCCTTTACCGAGGTTTTACACCAAACTCTGTCCAGGAATCAATCAATGAACTTCAAGCGCATTTGCAAGCTCAGGGAATTCTTGCAAACATTAGTGGTAAATTTGACTTAGAAACAGAAGAAGCTGTAATAGAATTTCAGAAAAAAAATAATCTGCAAGTGGATGGGATAGTCGGACCACTGAGTTGGGCTTGCCTTTTTTATCCAAAGCTTTACCGCGTTTAATTAAGTATTTGTGATTGTTATGTTGTTCTGTGTCGTTGACAATTTAGGTGTCCTCAAGAATGTTGGGTGGGACCAATACGGTTCGGTTAGGAAAGTTATCTGTTGAGGCAAGCAGGGGGTGCGCTTGGGTTGCAGGGGAAGCACGGGGAGAGAAAAAAGGCTTATCCGAACCGTATTGAGGGTGGGGCTATAGAAACAAAGCCCACCTAACCTACGGCAACGCCAACAGTGAACGCGGGCTTTAAAAATTTTCTATACAGCAGAATTCAAAAGTCAGAATCCAGAATTCAGAAGTAAAACAGGCTTTATGCCTGGGTTTGAGACTTAGGATTTGTACTTCACCAACTATTGGCAGGCGATCGCACTTCTACGCAGTCGCTACAGTAGACTTCTTGCAGAAGTAGGGGAAAGGGGAAAGGGTATGAAAAAACATGCATTTATAGAATGAGTCTTGAGGTCTAGTGTAGAAAAAGTTGAGGCTTTGAAAGTTAGTTGTGCCAGTAATAAATTAGGCGAAGGTTTTTACACGATGTCCGAAATTATAACTAATCAGGCGGACATGATATTACATCTCCTCTAATTCCTTTCCCTTCGTCTCCTTCACCAATAACAGCACAAAAAAGATAGAAATCGCCGACGCAATTGTATACAAACCGTAGGCTGAACCTAAACCAAAGTACTTGAGCAAAGGCGGAAATGTCGTAGAAACTATAAAGTTAGCAATCCATTGCACCCCAGCAGCCAGGGATAATGCAGCAGCGCGAATCTTGTTATTAAATATTTCTCCCAATAGCACCCAGACAATCGGTCCCCAGGAAAAGCCAAAGCAGACAACATACAGATTCGCCGCTACTAATGCAAGGATTCCCGGTACACCAGATAAAGTGGGATTTCCCGTAGCCGGATTAATCGTAGCGTTACCGAAAACAAGCGCCAAAGTTCCCAAAGTTACCGTCATGCCGATTGAACCAATGATTAGTAGCGGCTTACGGCCAAATTTATCAACATAGGCGATCGCTATCAACGTAGTCACAATATTGACAATTCCGGTAATCACTGTAATTAATAGTGAATTCTTTTCTGAAAATCCAACTGCCTGCCACAAAACACTGCTGTAATAAAAAATAACGTTGATACCTACGAACTGTTGCAAAATAGACAGCCCCATACCAATCCAGACTATGGGCAACAGTCCACCACTGCGACTTAGCAAATCTGAGAATTTCGGCTTGCGTTCCGTCAACACAGTTTGGCGAATTTCTTCAACTTTCGCTTCGACGTTACCACCCAAAACTTTTTCTAAGACATTTGCTGCTTCCTGATACCGTTTTTGTGCAATCAAATATCGCGGCGATTCGGGAATCATCAACGCCGAAACGCCGTAAAGAATTGCACTCGGAATTTCTGTCCAGAACATCCAACGCCAAGCCGGAATTCCAAACCAAAAGTTTGCTTCTGCCGATCCACCTGCACCCACTGCAATTCCATAGTCGCCAATTAGGGCAATGAAAATTCCAACTACGATCGCCAGTTGTTGTAGTGATCCAAGTCTACCTCTAAGTCGCGCCGGTGCGACTTCTGCAATATAGGCAGGCGCAATCACACTTGCCATTCCAACCGCAATTCCACCCAAAGCCCGCCAGAAGATAAAGTCCCAAATGCCAAACGCAATTCCAGAACCGATCGCACTGAGGGTAAAGAAAATTGAGGCGATTATCATCGTTCTAGGACGACCTTGCCGATCTGCGATCGCTCCTGCTACAAATGCTCCCAACGCTGACCCTATTAATGCACAGGATACTGCAAAACCTGTCATTACACTATTGGCATTAAACGCTTTTGATAAAGCTGATACAGTTCCATTAATCACAGCGGTATCAAAACCAAACAAAAAACCACCCAGCGCCGCAGCACCCGCAATCAAAATCAGAAAGGAAACATTTTCCTCTTTCCTAAAAGCTGGTTCTCTTAACGTCATTTTCTATTTCCAAACTCTAGTTTTTATATGACTTTATTAACTTTTTTAGTAGAACGAAAATTTAATTTCTTTGAGTATTAGATGCACTATTTGCTTTTATTCTCTGCCTTTTTAAAAGCATTATAGGCATTTTTCTGAAAACATTTCTCTCAGATTATTCCCTAGTAAATAACCTGAAATTGCCTGCTAATATAGCAATTATTATCTCATCTTTACTGGGAAAAGAAGATTTAGGCTTTAGCAAAAAATTAGCCAAAACCTGATTGCATATTAACGAATTGTATTAGTTCTTATGCCACTACTTTAAAAGTAAGTGCGTGCAAAGTGCCTATTTTCAAATTAACTTCATTTCAGAACAAGCTACGTCTAACTAAATAGGTAGAAGGAGAAAATCCTAAGATATAAATATAAGAAAAGTATTGGGCGAATAGAATTCGCTACTACACAAGCGAAGTCCACCTTTGTGGACTAATACAAAATCAAGGGTTTTTAACCCACGGAGGTGGGTTTTATCTGTATAGCCAAGCCAGTGCGTTGGTAAGGCAGCGCGCAGAAAGGGAGTTCCCACGCCAGGTGCTTCAAGTCGGGCATTGCCCGCCCAACGCACTGGCTCCCCATGAGCGACTGCCGCAAGGCTCCGCCGACTTGAAGCACCTGGCGCGCGACTTCTAGTCGCCAGGGCTTTTCAAACATCCTCTTAGAGAGCGCATTCTCCAAACCCGATTAAAATCGCCTGACTGCAAAAGCCGTGCATTTACTGAACTTTTTTATCAGTCTTTCTCTTTAGGATCAATTTTAGTAAACATAAATCGGCTTCAGGCGACAAGAGAAAATCAATGCAGGAATTATTACCAAGGCTTTTCGCATTGAGTTCATTTATTCGACATGGGCATTGTTACCTCTGGAAACCTGGGTTACTGTGGCTGCACATTATTTCCAATTCTTTAATTGCCGTTGCCTATTACTCTATCTCCATCGCGCTCATCCACTTTGTTCAAAAGCAAGAAAATTTCCCTTATCTCAAAGTACTTCTGTTATTTAGCGCTTTTATCATTGCCTCTGGCACGATTCACATTATGGATGTGTGGACGCTCTGGCATCCGACTTACTGGTTATCTGGTTTATTAAAAGCCTTGACTGCTTTAATATCTGTGTATACAGCGATCGCCTTAATACCAATTATTTCCCAAACACTAGCATTGCCTTCTCCCGAACAATTAGAGGCAACTAACTACCAATTATTAACCGAAGTCGTTGAGCGTCGTCGTATCGAGAAAGAACTTCGCTCGTCCCAAAAGATGTTCCAACTAGTGATGGACAACATACCCCAATTCATCTTTTGGAAGGATAAAAATTCAGTTTATTTAGGTTGTAATCGTAGCTTCGCACGCGCAGCTAGCCTAGACAATCCCCAAGAAATTGTCGGCAAGACAGACTACGACTTGCCGTGGAAGGCAGAAAAAAGCGACTACCTGCGCGAGTGTGATGCCCGGGTTATGGCGACAGATACGCCAGAGTATCACATTATTGAACCTTCACAAGAGCCAGACGGCAAACAACGCTGGAAAGACACCAACAAAATTCCACTTCATGATGTCAAAGGAAATGTTGTCGGTATCCTTGGCATGGTAGAAGACATTACAGAACGCAAAGAGGCAGAAGGCATTCTCCAACGGGTGAATGAAGAGTTAGAAATTCGCGTCTGTGAACGAACAGCAGCGTTAAGCCAGTTGAATCAACAACTTGCAACAGAGATTGCCGAACGTCAACGTGCTGAGATCGCACTGCGAAAAAGTGAAAAGCGTTACCGATTGCTGATTGAGGCTACTTCCCAAATTATTTGGGATACCTCAGTAGATGGGGAATTTGTCAGTGAACAATTGAGTTGGAGCGCGTTCACTGGGCAGACCACCTCAGAGCTTAAAGGGTGGGGATGGCTCAACGCGATCCACCCTGAAGATCAACTTCAGACAGCGCAAACATGGTCACAAGCGATCGCCAATGGCACCTTCTACCAAGCCGAACATCGTCTGCGACGTTACGATGGTGAGTACAGGGAGATGAGCGTTCGTGCCATACCCGTGCTGGAAAACGACAACAGTATCCGAGAATGGTTGGGTGTCCATACGGATATCACCGAAAACAAACGGGCAGAAAAAGCATTGCTGAGTAGTTTCGCCACTAATCGCGCTCTTTTGAACGCAATGCCCGATTTAATGTTTCGCCTCAGCCAAGATGGCGTCTTGGTCAATTACAAGGCTCCAAAAGATACTCAAATGTTGTTCTCCGAGCGAGAAATTATCGGGAAAAACATCGCTGAGATTCTCCCCAAAGATGTCGCAGAAGGACTTTTTGAGTGTGTTGAACAAGCCTTACAAACAGGTGAAGTTCAAGTTTATGAGTTTCAGTTGCCTAAATTGAGCGACACAATTTATTGGGAAGCTCGGTTAGTGGTTAGTGAGTTAAATGAAGTCATAGCAATTATCCGCAACATCACCGAGCGCCAAAGGATTTTGAAAGCCTTAGAGGAGAGGGAAGCGCAATATCGTTTAATTGTGGAAACCACAGCTGAGGGAGTTTTGCTTCTCGACAGCGAGGGAAAAACAACCTTTGCCAACAACCAGATGGCTAAAATGCTCGGCTACACTCTAAATAATATGTTTGGTTTATCCCTATTTACCTTCATTCATGAAGAAAACCAAGCCCAGGCTGCTGCCAATATTGAACTTTGTCGCCAAGGTCTCCAGAAACAACATGATTTCAAATTTCGTCGCCAAGATGGCACCGACTTGTGGGCAATTGTCTCTACAAGTTCGATGTTCGACTCTGCGAATCAATACGTCGGAGCATTGGCTATGCTTACTGACATCACCCAGCGCAAGTTAGCCGAGGAAGCGCTACAGCAAAGTGAAGAAAAATTCCGCACGATTGTTGAAAACGCCAACGACATCATTTATTTGCTTAAACCGAACGGTATCTTCTATTATGTTTCGCCCAACTGGACTGAGATTTTAGGGCATAACGTAGAAGAAGTTCAAGGAAAATCATTTGAGTCCTTTTTGCATCCAGATGACCTACTTGCTTGTGTAAATTTTTTAGAAATTGTGCTGACAACAGGTCACAAGCAAGCCGGAGTTGAATACCAAATCAAACACAAGGATGGCAGTTGGAAGTGGCATACATCAAACGTATCGGTTTTGAAAGACTCGAAAAACGAGTTGTTGTACTTCGTTGGGATTTGTCGTGACATCACTGACCGTAAGCGGCAAGAAGAAGAACTCCGCTTTTGGCAAAGTATGACCCAGGAAATATTTGCTTCTGAAGATTTTATTTCGGCATTAAAAGTTGCTCTCCAGAAGGTGTGCGAAGCTACGGGGTGGAATTTTGGAGAAGCTTGGATTCCCCGACGCGATTGCAGCGCTCTTGAATGTAGCCCCGCCTGGTATAGCAATAGCGACAGGCTAGAGCCATTTAGGAGGTTTAGCGAAAAATTTGTCTTTGAGCCGGGGATTGGGCTGCCAGGGCGCGTCTGGTTATCGAAACAGCCAGAATGGCAACGAGATGTCTCGGTTATGTCAGACAAAACTTACTTACGCGCGCACATAGCATTAGAAAGTGGACTAAAAGCTGCACTTGGAATTCCGATCATCGCTGATAATAACGTCTTGGCTGTGCTTGTCTTTTATATGTTTGAAGCCAAAGATCAAGATCAACGGTTAATTGAATTGATTTCAGCTTCAACCGAGTTAGGTTTAATTTTGCGACGTAAGCAAGCTGAAGAAGAAGTTAGCAAAGCTTTGGAACAGGAAAGAGAATTATCGGAACTCAAATCCCGCTTCATTTCCATGACCTCTCACGAGTTTCGTACTCCGCTGACGACAATTCTCTCTTCTGCCGAATTACTCGAAGATTACGGTGATGACTGGAGTAAAAACAAAAAAGTTGAACATTTGCAACGCATTCAAAACTCAGTTGACCGAATGACCCAGCTTTTAAATGATGTGTTGTTGCTGGGTAAAGTGGAAGCGGGAAAATTAGAGTGTCAGCCTTCTCCAATGAATTTAAACAAATTCTGTAGCGATTTGATTGAAGAACTACAACTGGGAGATGGCAAAAAGCACACTATCACGTTTGTTAAAAACAGGACTTACGCAACTGGCACATTTATCTGAAAACTGTCACATAGAATTAATATGGCTCTAAGGTTTATAAATCAATGCTTACAAGCATTTACGGCAAATTGAAATATATGTGCCAGTTGACCTTATATTGTGACGCTTGCGTAAGTCCTAAAAAAGGGTGAATGGACTACGGCTTACATGGATGAAAAGTTGTTGCGCCAAATTCTATCAAATTTACTCTCGAATGCAATTAAGTATTCACCTGTAGGCAGCACTGTCCAAATGACAGCATGTTGCGAAAAGGGAGAGGTGATTTTTAAAATTAAAGACTCTGGGATTGGGATTCCATCAGAAGACCTACAACGACTGTTTGACACCTTCCACCGAGCTAAAAATGTGGGTACGATTCCCGGAACCGGGTTAGGTATGGCAATTGTCAAAAAGTCTGTGGACTTGCACGGGGGTCAAATCACAGTCAACACTGAAGTTGGGGTGGGTACTGTATTTACCGTTACGCTGCCATTGAACCAGTAGCTGAAGAAAATTAATGAAAAAGATTTTGATCATAGAAGACGAGGAAACCGTCAGAGCGAATATTTTAGAATTGTTGACGGCTAGGAATTTTAATGCGATCGCCGCTGAGAATGGAAGCATCGGTGTGCAAATGGCGCTCTCCTTTCTCCCCGATTTGATTATTTGCGATGTGATGATGCCCGAACTCGATGGTTATGGCGTAATTAAGGCGTTGCTTCAAAATTCTCTCACCGCTACAATTCCTTTCATTTTTCTTACCGCTAAAGCTGATAAAAGCGATTTGCGTGCAGGGATGTCTTTGGGAGCTGATGATTATCTAACTAAGCCATTTCGATCAAGGGAATTGCTACAGGCGATCGCCATTAGACTCGAAAAACAAACAGCTATAGAGAAAAAACAAGCACAAAAGCTTGATGAATTACGTAATAATATTACCCTATCGCTACCTCACGAGTTACGAACTCCTCTCAATGGTATTATCGGTCTTTCGGAGTTGATGATTGTCGAACACGATTCGCTATCACCCGCTGAGAGCTTGGAAATGTTAGAAGACATTCGTACTTCGGCAAGACGCTTGCATCGGCTGATCCAAAATTTTTTACTATATGCCGAATTGGAACTTGTGGCAACTGATACTGAGCGAATTAAGTTGTTTAGAGGTCATCAAACAAACTCAGTTAAGACAATCATTGCCGACCAAGCAATTCTGCAAGCTCGCACCGCCAACCGAGAAGCCGATCTGCACTTAGAACTTATTGATGCTGGTGTTCAAATTTCCACAAGCCATTTGAGCAAGCTGGTTGAAGAACTGCTAAATAACGCCTTCAAATTTTCAAATGCTGGTACATCTGTGACGGTCAGGAGCGTGCTAAAAAACAATTACTTCATTTTATCTGTTAGCGACAAGGGACGGGGCATGAATGCCCAACAAGTTACCAACCTCGGAGCTTACCAACAATTTGAGCGCAAACTTCACGAACAGCAAGGAAGTGGTTTAGGATTGACCATTGCTATACGGCTAGCTGAATTATGTGGCGGAAAATTACTGATCGAGAGTATCCCCGATCAACAAACAACTGTGCAGGTTACGCTACCTCGCTCAATATGAACGTTGGTGCCACTGGCGGCATTATACTACTTTGCCTAAAAGAGAAGTTTGTAGTCTACCACTGACATAGCTGATACTTTACAGTCATAGGGTAGATGCATTTGTTGATAGTTGGCTAAACAAAAGTTAGGTATTTCTTTTGATTAGCCTTGACCGTTAACCATCAAGCTAGCCTAGATGGTCTAGTAGAAGTCTGACTAACTAACCGACTTTAGGCGACGACGGCAGCGACGTAATAGAGCAAGGACACCACCAGCGACCAAAGAGCCAAGGGCAAGACTAGGCTCAGGGACAGGCTTAGGGGCAGCTGTCAGACCTACGAGTCTTGTATTGCCGTTGCCGATGCTACCTACTAGCGTAGCGGCACCCGTGCCCAAGTTGATGTTGTATAAATTTGAACCGGATGCCGAGGTTGGAGTCAATGCGGCGATCGCACTATTTACCCCATTTTGTGTGAAGATGTCGAACCCTCCTCTTGAGTCAATGTCGATACCGAGGGAGCCTACCCGATTCAAAGTGCCATCATTAGGCGGGTTCTGTATAAACAATGCGTCGCTGATGTAGTCAATATCATACAGCATGGTTCCGGTGGTCGGGTCATTATCCGCATTGGTATAGGCAGCAGCAGTGATGTTGGGGTCTCCTGGGTTTAGTGCCCCATCAACCGTGACCATACCAGTATCCACATTGATGCGGAAGTTTTGGTTATTGCCACCAACAACGCGTAGGCGATCGGGTACTGGGTTGAAGTCCACTCCGGAAACAAACCCTCCGGTGAAAGCAGCGCTGAGGCTACTTACTAAAGAAGCAGCACCAGTAAACTGGTTAATGGTGTAGATTTTGTTGGTATTCGTCACACCGTAGATCAGATCGTCAGCTGGACGACGGTCAATGCCCAACAAAGAACCATCGACCCCAGTAACTGAAACATTGGTAGTACTGTTCGGATTGCTAGAGTCAAAGAGAACTAGATCGTTGGTGTCAGTTAGACCAACTAGACGAAAAGCAGCCGCTGGTTTGGCGTTGCTCAACAGATCAAAGATTGTTACAGTAGCCATTGCAAAGATGACTGTACTGAGCGCATTGAGTTTCATTGTCAAGCCCTTAATTGGTAACTTTTATTATTTCCGCAAGCAAAATTCTCACAACTAGGCACACGTAAGTTGCTTACGCAATTTTGACTTATTTATTGTAAACAAGTCGGCAATTTCACTTGAAAATAAATAATACATTAAGTTATGTAGTAAATTTAAGTATAGAGATATACCTTCATCAAATCTTTAAGTGAAGAAAACTTTTAGGGCAATTTCCTAAATACAGACTCGATGAATACAAGTATAAATAAAGTCTTTATTCGTACAAATTATTTTGGTGCGCCAGTAATATCAAGTTTCAATAATCACTTATAATTCCCATAGCCTTTACCGAGGTGGGGTAATCCTGCCGGAATGTTAAGTATTCAAGGGGACTTAATATAAAAAGCGATCGCCTTTTAGCAGACGCAGGTGGGCTTCGTTCGTATAGCCGAGCCACTGCGCTATATGCGGGTAGCCGTGCATGTGGCGTGGGACTTCGAGTCGTCCAGGCTTTTAAACAATGCTTTAATTTTAATAATGGCGGGTGCGGGAATTGAACCCGCTCATCCCCAAAATGGTGGAGATTTAACCAACGATAACCCTAAGTTCTTCGTCCTGTGAAGGTAAGTTGTGAACCAGGAAAACCCGCCATGATGAAGGTAAAAGGAAAAAGTTTTTTACTTTTTACCTTTTGTGTTAAAGTTCACCCGTAGCTAACATCTGAATAATCCGAGGTATTCCCGGATCGAATCCGCCTAAATCCCAGGAGAGCGGATCTTTCGGATCTACCAAGGTAATCTGGTAAGGTGTCAGGGTGACATACACAGCTTTGACATTGGGATTCACCTTTTGCCGATATTTAGCAAGTGCTTGACTGGGATGCTTGTAACCAGCCCATGATTCTGAGTCTGTCCAAAAGCAAATTACATCTGCTTTAAACTTATTGTTAATCATCCAGTCATACGCCACAGATGCATCTGTTCCACCAAAGTTTTGATTGCTAGCTTTGCGAACAGCGGATCTAAAACTATCTTTGGCAGTAATACTCAAGTCGCGAAAGTCGGTTGCAAAGCCGCGAATCATATAGTTTTTCTCTGCTTTTGCTGTCACCAAAGCCATTGTTGTGGCAATTTCACAGCAAGTCAGTCCCATATCCGCAACTAAGCTACCCATTGAACCAGAAACGTCTACAGCGTGCATGAAGACTTTGTTTGTGGGTTCCACTACTTCAAAAGACAATTCAACCGCTTTTTCTAAGATGTCCACAATCTGAGAAACTGGGTTCCATGTCTTCTGGCTGCGTCCTAATTTTCCGCCAGATTGATAAGTTTTCAATGCTTTCAAAACATCAATCGGATGGATGCGTCCTTTACGCAGATGTTCTTGGTTGTTGAGAACTGCTTCCACGCGCTGCAAATTTTCGGGTTCATCGGTTCGCAAAACACCCAGTTGTGTTAGTGAACCCAGGTTACGCAACATTGCACCAATTGGCATTTCACACAAAAGTAACTGCCAAGCAGCTTTATCTAGAAAATCATTGATCGTGTACTTTTTCACTAACGAGTTTTTTAACATATTCCTCTAACAATTTTTGAACTGTTGTATTGGAATCTATGCAATGATGCTGAAGTTTTTTGGTGGTTTCCTCATCTAAGCGAAAAATAATTTGTTTGCGCTTGTTCATATCGCCTTCTTAGTGATAGCATGATATCATGCTATCGTATTTGTAAATCTAAGTGGCATCTCCCTCTAAAAAAGGCGCAAAACGTCTATCTGACCGTACTTTTGAGAAGCTTGGGCTACATAAATCTTCTGCACAAAGAAAATTAGTAAAAATGCTTTTATTTGAATATGTCAAAAAGACAGGTGACAATATTTGCTGGCAATGTGGAGAAGAAATTACTGAATTTGATGAATTCAGCATTGAACATAAACAACCGTGGTCTTGTGCTGAAGGCCCGAATAAAGCTTATTTTCAACTTGATAACGTTACTTTCAGTCACCTATCTTGCAATATTCAAAAAATTAGAAACAGTCCCCATCAAAGAAAACTGACAGCCTTTGACATAGATATTGCTAAAGATCGCTTAGTCAGAAATCTATCTGGATTTCGTTATGTTAGGCTTTATAAGCACAAAGGCATTGTTAAATACATGGCTCGTGTTCCACATTGGGAACATGGCAAAAGAATCAAAGATTACTTCGGAAAAGCAAGAGAAAATCCTCATGATGCAGCCTATGACGCTGATAACATTATGATTGAATTATATGGAAAAAAAGCGATAACCAATCAAAAATTAGGTTTAATTCCTCCTAAAAATTAACTAAGATGATACTCTTTCTGGTTTTCGCTGTTTAATCTAGCAACTGATACATCTAAGGCACTCTTAACCATTTCGTGGGTTAAGCGTCCTTGAGTAATGGCTTCATGAGTTTTAGTTGGATTCCGCTTTAACCATTCATACCACCAAATCTGCGCGATCGCCTGCGAAGGAATTTCCCCTGGCAAATCTTCCCAACCTTTGACTACCCACTCAAATAATTGCTGATGATCTTCTGTAGGTGCCTTGACATGAAACAACCTTAATGCATCGCGATTAGTGAAGCCTTGACGCTGTTGATATTTCAAAAGTTGATAAGCCAAACCTTTGACATCTTCACGAGATAGCCAATTTTTACCAGCTTCGCGCACCACCTTACCAAATCCGCGCAGAGATTTGGTGTAACTCAACCATTCGTAAAAGTGGCTACCGGTGCGGACAACTTGAGGAAAGATTTCCATAAAAGCTTTTTTAGCTTCTGGTGCTTGCCCCATCGACAGCAGCACTAATGCAAGGATAGGCGCACTGTTGTTGATGGCGCGTCCATCGCTAGCATACAGGATTTCTTCGGCAACGCGGCTGGGATTTTCGGCAACAGCTTGCTTTAAAACCGTGACAAAATCCTTTGTTAATTCCTGTTTTCCTGCATAATAAGTGCTTTGTGCGGTGCCAATTAGCAAACAACGCCGCAGCATCTTCCAAATACCCGCTTTAAACATGAATCCACCACTACGTCCCTGGATCATCTCTGCTTCCCGTCCAGGGATAGGCTGATTCTGTGGTGTACTTGTCTTATTTTTAGTAAAGAACTTATAATTCATGACTTCATCTCCCAGCCCTTGCAGGCAAAATGAAAGGTGGCGGAGCAGGATTTGAACCTGCGACATCCGGCTTAAAATGCGATAACCCTCGTTCTTCGGCTCTTTCAAGCAAGTTGCGAAAAAGGATGTTTTCGGCGCTCTATCCACTGAGCTACCCGCCACATGAAAATTGAAAATAAAGAATTAAAAATTAAAAATTTATTAGGAATTTTACATTTTTAATTCTTTATTGTTATGGCGTGGAGAGCAGGACTCGAACCTGTACGATAACCCTGAATTCGTCGTCCTTTTCAGGCAAAAAAAGGAAATCAAGGACTAGGGGAAAATTCCCCTTTCATTGCTCTACCAAACTGAGCTACCCCCACATGAAAATTGAAAATGTTTTCATTAACAATGAAGCAAAATACTTCATTCTTAATTGGTTTGCCGTGCGGAACTCGAATCCGCGCCTTCCGGTATCCCAGACGCTCTACCATCTAAGCTAACAGCAACGATAACCCTCAATTCGTCGTCCTTTTCAGGCAAGTTATGAACAAGGATTTTGAACTGCCATCTATAGCGGAGCCGGATTTTCACCTGCATTTCCTCTTATTTGAATCAAGGGTGTTTAAGTTATCTGCGATAACCCTCGATCAAATCGTCCCTTGCGGGTAAGGCTAAAGCTCTGGTAATTGAGCTATCCGCTATGAACATCAGCTTGTAATACTTAATGTAGTATTTAAACTACAAGTTGTCAAGGAGTTGGGAAATTAATTTTTGAGTTCGTCAGTCTGGTAAGATTTACGAAGCAGGATTGAGAAGTCAGCTATGCAAAGCTGTGCATGACTATTGGTTTAAAGCCTCGTCATAAGAGTGAGCGATCGCCTAATATAAAAAATTTTTCATCTAAGAGGTACTCCATCTCTTTACAGGTGGAGTACCTCTAACTCCTGACTTCTGACTCCGCTCGTTTACTCCTTTGCTCCTCCCCTACAGACGTTCCGCAGTAGAGCGTCTCTACCGCTTATCCGTGCCTCCTAACTCCTGACTCCTAACTCCTGACTTCTGACTTTTAACTTCTAACTCCTGACTTCTGACTTTTTTTATTCTTGTCCGCTTCTTTCTGCGCTGCCTCACTGTATTCTCGATACAACTGAGTGCGAATCTGAGCTTCTTTATACCGACTATGATTTGATGGTACTTTGCTCATTAAATCAGAGGCTCTTTGCCACCTAGCAGCTATATCCAACCATTGAATTGATGTCTGAGCATTTTTCCCCGTTGTGGAAGCTTGATTGGCAATTCTCACCGCTGCTGCAAACAAATCTTCATCTTGGGTAGAATCACTCGGTATAGCCAACAGAGGTGGTATTTCTGGTTCTTCGTCAATATTTGCTGGCTCGGAAGATTTTACCGCTGGTGCTAAAGATTTAATCACTTGTTGTGGCATTGAATTCCATCTACCACCTAACCAACCATAAGCACTCCAACCAAGGACAAATAAAAATAACCATAAACCCACTGTATCCAGCATCCGTCCAACGGTAGATTTTTGGAGCTTAATTTTGTTAATAACTACTAAAGAACTAGAATATTGAGACTTGGGTAAATTTGGCTTTGCTAGTTCGATTTTACGTTCTTGGAAATCTTGAATTACTTGCTGTAAGATACCTGGTTGAGTTAGTGTAATTTCTTCTGACCAAAGTAAATTATTTTCCGGAGCGCGGGTAATTTCCTCTAACCATAACAATTGCTGTTCTTGAACAATTCGACTGTTGATGTTAACTCTGCGAATGTTACGCGGTGCGATTGATTCCAGAATTTGCTGGATTTGCTTGACTAGAGTTGATTGTTCAAGTTTATCGACTGTACGAGCCTCACAAAGAAGTTGTAAGACACCATCAGCAAAAATGGCTCTGGTTCTGACACCAGAGTTGGCTAATTTTTCGTTCAATACTTGAATAATCGCAGCAACGCTACCTAGGTGAGCTTGCCAAGCGATATCATTTATCCGGTCTGTCATTTGAAGTTTAACGATAGCTTTTTAACCTGAATTTTTAATAAAGTAATAAATTTATGATATTGAGGCTGATGTTTTATACACCGATCGCCATTTTATCGATTGTATGAGTAAAAATATCACCTTGCCAAACGAAATTGTTATTCATTGAGACTCATGTTCGATTTGAGTCAGTGTAGTATATTGTCAAACAATTGTCAGCGATCGCCTTATACAGACTCTTGTCTTCAGTTTGCAGCTAAAGGCGTTTCACAGATGAAGAATGCGAAAAAATACTCAAGTAAATTTTTGCTATAAGTTGTAGAAGAAGTGCATTAATCAAAGAGCGGGAATTGCAGCAATTAGTTTTGGTAACTGCTGATAATCCGGGCTTTAACAAACAAGCGCGAATAAATCTATGCAATTTCAGCTATTGGTAAGAAATCGGCGTAAAATTGCCTTTGCACAAAAATTATTGTGCAGTTTGTCCTTAGTTTTCGGTTTGGGTGTGGGGATGCCCTCAACTTCAGCCGCTCAAAGAGTTATTATCCGCTTAGGTCCATTTGAGCAGTCGGTAGCGATCGCCGATTTAGAAAAATACGCCAAAACTGGTAAAGTACCAGAAAAGCTGGAAATTTTATCCTCAGTGCTCTCACCGGAAGTACAAAATTTGCTTACAAGACGCTTGCAAGTAGATCCGGCTTTAGCCGACAAATTCATTGCTGATTTAGTGCGAACCCCAGAAGGTCAACGATTAATTGCATCCTTGGGCGTAGCAATTCCGGGTAGTACAGTCGAAAGCTTGCAAGGAACACTTAACTTAGCACTGCGACAATTCAACGGTTTAAGCGCACTTGGTTTTTTGCGGGCTTACCCACAATCTGATGTTACCGTAGATGCAACTCAAGCGATCGGTCTTGCAGTTGAATTTAGCGCTAATCGTTTGCAAAGTCAAGCTTTGGGAGTCTTGCTAGCACGAGAATTAGCTGTTGACAATAATATACCGTTTCGGGCAACTTTCGATCCGGCAGCAAGAGGTAAAGAAACAGTTGAACAGCAAACCCTAACTTTTACCGACAGACAACGAAATAGAATTATTCCTGTAGATATATATTCAAGTCGAAGTGAAGCGCAAACACCCTTAGTTGTAATTTCGCACGGTTTTGGCGCAAACCGCAAATTTTCGGAATATTTGGCGCGTCATTTCGCATCTCACGGCATCACGGTTGCGGCAATTGAACATCCTGGCAGTAACCTCACCTCTGTTAATAATGCTTCCGCATCTGGTAATTTAGCAGATTTGATGCCAGCATCAGAATTTATTGACCGTCCAAAGGATGTTACATTTTTATTGAATGAACTGGTGAAACTAAATTCTCAACCAGGACAGCTTCAAGGAAAGCTCAATACCGAGAAAGTGACTGTTATAGGTCATTCTTTGGGAGGTTATACAGCTTTGGCTTTAGTGGGCGGAGAATTAGACTTAAAAGATTTACGGCAATATTGCAAAGATTCTCTCAGTTTTGGTCAATCTCCCGGTGATTGGTTGCAGTGTACAGCGGCACCTTTGGGAGATCAGATTAGACAGTTAAAAGATGAAAGGGTAAAAAGTGCGATCGCACTCAATCCTCTAGTGGGTAAACTATTTGGCAAAAAGGGCTTAAGTAAAATTACCAACCCCGTTTTAATCTTAAGCGGCACTGAAGACTCCCTGACCCCAGCGATAAACCATCAAATCCAACCTTTTACTCAACTGCGGGGTACCAAGTATCTGTTAACTGTGATCGGTGGTACTCACTTGAGTATTAGCGACCCAGCGTATGTAGGAACCGCAGCCACCACCATCGTCAAAGAACGGCGTGGTGTAGAAACCGAACCTTTACGCCAACTAACTCGTGGTGTCAGTTTAGCTTTTATCAAACAACTTACACCAGAAGCGAGAAATTACCAACCCTTTCTGACATCAGCTTACGCCCAATCTCTTTCTACACCTCAACTCCCATTGCGTCTAGTTTCCGAGTTACCAGCAAATGTTAAACCGTGGCTAGAGTTTGTGGTTAAGTAATTGGGCAATGGGCAATTGGAGAGGGGGAAAGGGTAAGAAAAAAGAAATATTTCTCCCCCTGCTTCCCCTACTCCCTTGTCCTCCTTGTCCCCCTGTCCCCTTGTCCCCATTCCTAAAAAATACTTGCCAGCGCGACACTCAAGTGCTTTAATAGCCATTGCCCTGCGTTATCGTGTCTTGCCATCGCCTGTTGCTTGTGATAATAAGATTACACATTCAACACATTAGACTTAAAGGTAGGACAAGCTAGTGCCGTGTCCTTTAGATTAAATTTCAATTCTGCCAAAAGCTGAATAGGAGCATATATGGAGCCGATTGTTGCTATAGTCTTAGTGCTTATAGGCTATGCGTTAGGGTCTGCAAAACTGATTAATGAAGGCAATGAAGCCTTAGTCGAGCGTTTAGGGCGGTATCATCGCAAACTTAAGCCAGGTCTGAACTTCATCGTTCCCTTGGTCGATAGTATTGTGATGGAAGATACTACACGAGAACAGATTTTAGACATTAAGCCTCAGAAAGTGATCACCAAAGATAACGTTTATCTAGAAGTTGATGGCGTTGTCAACTGGAAGATCATGAGTATGGAGAAAAGCTTTTACAAAATCGATGATATCCAAATATCGCTAGCAAACCTGGTGATGGTTGAACTCCGTGCCAACATTGCCGATAGAACTTTAACGGAAACCATTTCCTCTAGAAATGAGATGAACCAATCGCTGTTGCAGATTTTGAACCAGGTAAGCGGAGAATGGGGAGTTCAGATTCTTCGGGTAGATATTCAGAGCATTACACCACCTGAAAGCGTGCAGAGGTCAATGGCAGAGCAGCAAGCTGCTCAAATCAGAAAACAAGCAGCTATTACCGCAGCTGAAGGAGAGCAGCAAGCTGCAATTAAGAGAGCAGAAGCAACTAAAGAGTCAATTCGGATACTTTCTGATGCGATAACATCCAAGCCAGAAACTAGAGAAATCCTCAGGTACTTGGTGGCTCAAGAAAACGTCGAAGCTAGCCACAGACTCGGTGCCAGTACCAATGCTAAAGTTGTCTTTCTCAATCAAGGAATATCAGAGGGAGCATTTGAGCAGATGATTGGTGATACTGTAAGTACTGAAGCTAATGGCAATACCTCTGAGAATGGTTCTGTCTAATTTCAAGTCAAAAGTCTCTCTGAGATTGATTTAATCACGATGTGGAGAGTGTCGCATAAGTGCATCCGCAACTAGCGATACATCGCGCATTTCTTTGACATCGTGAACTCGGAGGATATCAGCTCCATTAAAGATAGCAGCAGAACAAGCCGCTGCGGTTCCCCAAACTCGTGCTTTTGCATCTGGTTGATTTAAAATGCGACCAATGAAACTTTTACGGGATGGTCCTACTAGGATTGGGCAGTTAAGTGCTGCGAGCGATCGCAAGCGGCGAAATATTTCTAAATTTTGCTCGTAGTTCTTGGCAAAGCCAATACCAGGATCGATAATTATTTTCTCAAAGCCAATACCCGCATCTGTTGCAGCTGCAATTTGCCTTTCTAAAAAAGTATAAATCTCCCCCATCAAATCTTGATAATCTGTGAGTTGATTCATATTCTCTGGGTTTCCCCGGATATGCATTAGTATAATTGGCACATTTAATTTAGCAACTGTTGACAACATTTCTAAGTCAAACGTGCCCCCAGAGATATCATTGACTATATCCGCCCCAGCTTCAATGGATGCTTTTGCTACAATTGCCCGTGTAGTATCTACAGAAATCGGTACGTCCATTTCTTTTCTGACTACTTGCAACACCGACAGCACCCGCTCAAGTTCTTCTGCAACAGAGATTTGCACCGCTCCGGGTCGAGTCGATTGACCACCGATATCGATAATATCAGCACCAGCGGCTACTAGTGTTTTTGCTTGTGTCAAAGCCGCAGCAATGCTGTTAAAATCGCCACCATCACTAAAGCTATCAGGCGTCACATTTAAAACGCCCATGAGATAAGTCCGCTGCCCCCAATCGAAACAGCGTCCCCGAATTATCAAATTGCTTGGCATAAACTGAAGGTCTAAGCGTTTTTTCTTTTACCTTTTTCGTTTTTTGAGACAGAACCTCACCGAAAGCATTCCCAGTCCGAGACTGGGAACGAGATGGTAGGACATGGGATTATTGATAGTTAACAATTCGGGCGAAACCCGCAGCTTCTAAACTCGCTCCTCCCACTAAAGCGCCATCAATTTCCGGTTGAGCCATAATTTCGTCAATATTATTCGGCTTGACTGAACCGCCATATTGAATTGGAACATTGGGATTAGTCAATTGGCTGCGAATTAAACCAATTACGCGATTAGCTTCTTTTGTTTCGCAAGTGTCACCAGTGCCGATCGCCCAAATCGGTTCGTAAGCAATCACCAAATTAGTTTGGTCAACATCCACCAAGTCTTTTTCTAACTGAGTGCTAATCAGAGATTCGGTTTCTCCTGCATCTCGTTGTTCCTTAGTTTCACCTACACATAAAATTGGGGTAAGACCGTACTTTTGAGCAGCTTTGAGACGCAGGTTAACCGTAGTATCCGTTTCCCCAAAGTATTGTCGGCGTTCGCTATGACCGACAATTACATAACGCACACCAATTTCTGTCAGCATGGGACCAGAAATTTCACCGGTGTATGCTCCACTTTCTTCCCAGTGGACATTTTGCGCTCCTAGCTGTACAAGACTTCCATGCAGATTCATGGACAAAGCGCTTAAGTCAGTGAAGGGTACACATAAAACCACTTCTCGCTCTTGGGGTGTTTCTTGTAAGGTGGGCAGAAATCCTTGTAAAAACTCTTGGGATTCTGCCTGAGTTTTGAACATTTTCCAGTTGCCGGCAATAACTATTTTTCGCACAGGTAATTTCGTCAAGAACAATAACGCTACTCTAGATGCATTTTTCAATGTACTACTTTATGGCACAGGTGTTTAAATAGCATATGAGGCAGGTTTGTATACAAGGCTGTATTTTGGGTGGTGCCATAACCCAATGCAGCGTGTACGCTTTTAAAATCAATAAACGAAGCGCACAGACGCAGAGAATACAGAGAAATAACAGTTTGAGAGAGTTTTTGGGTGAGTTCTGTTAAGGATACACTCCAGGTGGACTGAGAATTTGCCGTTGCGATGCAGTCAGGTCTGGGTAATCATCAGAATTATACAAATACTTTGCCCAAGCTGATGGATGGGGACAATATTTGTAAAAAACTGTTCGGCGCTCATTTTTTCCTTTCCAAGGAAGCGTACCGTGAGTTAAAGCCTCAGTAAATATAATGGCGCTTCCTGCCTTGACTGTAACGGCTTGTACGCAGGGATTAGTAAATTTTAAATCAAGCCATTCCTGCGGGAAGGGTAGATTACTTTTATGGCTACCAGGAACGCATCCCATACCACCGATTCCCGGATGCACGTCATTTAGTTCGTAAGCAACGGCAGTTAAGCCATTGTACATTCTGCCATCTTTAAATTGGTAATATTGGCAAGGATCATAGGGAGTTGCACCCCCATGTAGGTGAGAGCCAATCGGACCAATACCTTGACGGATGATGTGAACGTAGTCATGATCTAGGCGAAATTTCTCTCCTAACAAATTAGATAGGTAGGGAGTGATTCGCGGATGATCGAGCAAATTTCTAAAAGGTTTACCCCAAGATAGTAAACTATCAAAGCGCAGAAATTTTGCCATGTTATCTTGAAGTGCAATTTGCCGATCTAGCAGTGACTGAAGAGCGGCGATTTCCTCAGTATTGAGTACATTCTCAATTACTAAGAAGCCTTGTAGATCAAATAGATAGCGTTCAAATTCGGTCATGAAACTTATTGCTTGATTTAATTATTCAACTTTTGATTTATATGACTTCAAGATTAAGATGCATGTTAATGAGAAGGATAAAATTTAAGTAGATGCAAATAGCTCTGAAATGGCTGGCTGAAAAAACTAATCAGTTAGTACTTTTTTTATTGGTTGGGGGACTGCTGTTTCGCTCCTTCCTTGCTTTTTCGGTTTACCCTACCTTTGATGAAGCTTACTACTATCTTTACAGTCTGCATCTGGACTGGAGCTATTTCGATCATCCATTTCTGGTTGCGCTCACAACTGGTTTTGGTCCCTGGTTGACTGGTGGAGTTGTATCCCAATTCACAATTCGTATGGGAGCGCTAATTTGCTACACAGGCAGTTTGGTGCTATTGTATCTGACTAGCAAGAAACTATTCTCTGCAAAGGCTGCCAAGCTGACTTTGGCGATCGCTACCATAAGTCCAATTTTTCAAGTTAGCTTTGGCATCCTCAGTCTACCCGACAGTCCACTGATGTTTTTTTGGTCAGCCAGTTTATATTGTGCGGCTAATGAATTTTTTCGACAGCCTGGGAATCAATCGCACAGCCACCTGAAGGATGAATTTTGCTCATCTAATTTATACGTCCCTAGTTACCGTTTAGCAATTCTTGGTATTTTGGTAGGACTAGCCTGTGATAGCAAATATCACGGTTTTGTTTTGGGAGTGGGGCTAATTGGTTTTTGTTTAACGAGTCCACGTCATCGCTGTGTTGTGCGATCGCCTTGGGCATGGTTAGGGTTTAGCTTGTTTATCATCACCATCTCCCCAATTGTGTTTTGGAATATCCAGCATGATTGGGTGTCTTTTCGTTTTCAGTCAGAGCGAGCAGTGCCAAAAAGCGGCTACAATCTGCTGAGTGTACTATCTGTCTTTTTTCTTGGGATAGCCTATTTATTTCCCTCCATAGGATTTCCGCTTTGGTGGGTGAGTTTGCGATCAACAGTAGCTCGAACAAATGAACTTTTTTATCAGAAAAGAAAAGATTTAGACGCTTCGGTTCTATTGATTTTATGGGTGTCCCTACCGATAATTTTCGGGTTTACGTTCATCGGAGGATATCGGCAAATTTTGCCGGCTTGGACGATGCCAGGATTTTGGGGGACAACTTTACTATTAGGGCAACAGGCAGTTATCTGGCAGGATAAATCCAGACGTTCTGTGCGTCGATGGCTGTTAGGTTCGGGAATTGCGGTTAGCAGCATGTTACTTATTGTCCTGCTGCAAATAACTACAGGAATCATGCAAAAGCCTAGTCAATACGCTTTAATGGGAGGATTTTTGTCTCCCAAGGACGACCCCTCTACAGAACTAATTGATATTGGGCAACTGCGACGCGGTTTTGCTGAATCTCCTGTCCTCAGTGCAGCGCTACACAACTCTAGCTTTATATTCACCAATCGCTATTATCTAGGTGGACCGATCGCGATGTCCCTTAAACCTTTAGCTGACACACCGATTACTTGCTTTGATATTGGCAAGGATCTACGTGGCTTTGCTTTTTGGTCAAAACCTGGACAATGGTTGGGAAAAGATGCGCTGTACATCACTACTGCCCCCTTTAATCTCAGAAAAGACTTAATGGCTAGCTATCGAAGTTACTTTAGCAGTCTGAGTGAAATCGAAACGATACCGATTCGACGAGGTGGGGTGGTTATTAATGTCGTTTATGTCTATCAAGCTAAGACACTCCTAAAGCCCTATCCTCGGTCTTACGGGATTTGACGGGCTGTGTTGCAAAAATCGGCGTTGCTGAATCACAGTATGAATCCGGATGTAGAGACGCGATATATCGCGTCTCTACAAGGGTTTTGACATCACGCACAATCATTTTCATACATGAAATCAGCAACGCCCAAAAATTTGCCCAAATAACTCAGGTTAACAGAGATAGCTAGAAACCAATACGCTTGGGTTAAGAAATTTATCCGTTGAGGCAGGCAGGGGGAGCGCTTGGGTTGCACTTGGGTTGCAGGGGGGGAGAAAAAAGCTTATCTGAACCGTATTGAGCTAGAAACCAAATTTAGATATATGCGATCGCCACATCTCAAGGCGCGATCGCCTAAATCCACAATATCCCAAATAGCGATCGCTAATCACAAAATCTCTATGCGCGAGCGCCAAAAAGCGATGAAAAGAGCATTTTTCCCTAATCAGTTAAGATAATCTTCATCAATCTTCTTTCCTTTTACCCTTTTGCTTGGAATTATGACGCAGGATGAGTTATTGGTACTGATAGATCGCGCTGTGGCTGAGGGTTGGCAAGAGTTAGACTTGTCGGGGCAAGAGTTGACTGAGTTACCTAGAGAAATTGGTAAGTTGAAGCAGCTTGAGTCTTTGATTTTGGGAAAGAAGGTTGAAGGTTATGAAGAAGTAGGAGACCGCATTCTCGAAAAGGTTTCGGGCAACAATTTAAAAACCCTTCCTCTCGAACTATTGGGTTTGCCTAATTTGCGTAAGTTGGATATTAGTGGCAATCCTTTAGAGAGCATTCCCGATGTGGTAACGCAAATACTACATTTAGAGGAACTTATCTTAATTCGAGTAGAGCTAACTGAAATACCTGATGCGATCGCTAATTTAACCAATTTGACGCAGCTTGACCTCAGTGGCAACCAAATAACCGAGATTCCAGAGGCGCTCGCTAATTTAACCAATCTGAGGGAGCTTCACCTCAGTCGCAACCAAATAACCGAGATTCCAGAGGCGCTCGCTAATTTAACCAATCTGAGGGAGCTTCACCTCAGTCACAACAAAATAACCGAGATTCCAGAGGCGATCGCTAATTTAACCAATCTGACGCAGCTTGTCCTCTATAACAACCAAATAACCGAGATTCCAGAGGCGCTCGCTAATTTAACCAATCTGAGGGAGCTTCACCTCAGTCGCAACCAAATAACCGAGATTCCAGAGGCGCTCGCTAATTTAACCAATCTGAGGGAGCTTCACCTCAGTCACAACAAAATAACCGAGATTCCAGAGGCGATCGCTAATTTAACCAATCTGACGTAGCTTGTCCTCTATAACAACCAAATAACCGAGATTCCAGAGGCGATCGCTAATTTAACCAATCTGACGCAGCTTGTCCTCTATAACAACCAAATAACCGAGATTCCAGAGGCGATCGCTAATTTAACCAATCTGACGCAGCTTGTCCTCTATAACAACCAAATAACCGAGATTCCAGAGGCGATCGCTAAATTAACCAATCTGACGCAGTTTGACCTCAGTGGCAACCAAATAACCGAGATTCCAGAGGCGATCGCTAAATTAACCAATCTGACGCAGCTTGACCTCTATAACAACAAAATAACCGAGATTCCAGAGGCGATCGCTAATTTAACCAATCTGACGCAGCTTGACCTCAGTCGCAACAAAATAACCGAGATTCCAGAGGCGATCGCTAAATTAACCAATCTGACGCAGTTTGACCTCAGTGGCAACCAAATAACCGAGATTCCAGAGGCGATCGCTAAATTAACCAATCTGACGCAGCTTGACCTCTATAACAACAAAATAACCGAGATTCCAGAGGCGATCGCTAATTTAACCAATCTGACGCAGCTTG
>JAESGY010000281.1_pt1 | contig 31293 bp, 21 predicted proteins | sample 9269841 | NCBI WGS metagenome assembly JAESGY01 (sample SAMN17022865, study PRJNA683097) | algae metagenome | isolation source: Spirirestis rafaelensis WJT71-NPBG6 and co-occurring heterotrophs from... | place: USA: Pinto Wells, Joshua Tree National Park, Colorado Desert, CA | collected 2006-08-15
TAATTGAGGGGGGAGAAAGGGGTTGCCGTCGGCAACCCCTTTCTCCCCCCTCCTAATGATTATCATTCTTATAAAGATGCTGTCTTTTGTTTTTTTTGGAATATTTTATTCTTTGGAAGTCCCTTATTAAAGCGCGATCGCCCTTCCTTGGAAAAACCTTTTGGTTTACTGACTTTAGCCGTAGTTACTGAGTAAGAATATCAACAGCAAATCTTAATAATTTTTTATAGAATATAATCCGGAAGAGATAGATTTAACCCCAAAGCTTACGTTACATTTAATCTATTGTTAACCTATTGCTTGATTGAGCTATTGGGTAATCGAGTAAATGACTAAAAGTATCAGTAATCACGAAAAATTAAATCCGTCCGCTAAAATATCTCCTAATTTAATCTCTAGACAACAAAGTAATGAAGTGAATCAGAGTACAACTAAAGCGATCGCACAGTCAACGGGGTCACAGCCCTCAGGTGGCTTGCAAATAGTTCATGTAACTATCGGTCGCGTGCGACTCCGCACTACTGACAGTAGTCTTAACCCGATATTAGAGAGCATAGCCCAAGATTTACGCTCTTTAGATGGAGTCACAGAAGTTTCTGTGAATGAGCAAACTGGCAGTTTGGTGATTAATTTTGATGAAGATAAGCTGTCATTGCCGCAAATTTTAGCGCTAAAATCTGATTTTGAGATCTTACAGCCGCAAGCTTCGTCTGATTCAGCTAGCAAAAGTGATCCTTTTGCCCCTTGGAAATCGCTTTCCTTTTGGAAAGAGCAAGGCATTTCCTTGATTCCCATGATGACAGGCTTGGCGGTAACACGAAGCTTGGGAATTCATGGTTGGGTATCGATTCCACTTTATATGGTTGCGGCGGATGCAACTCGTGGTGTAATTGGTTATCTTGGCTCTCAAGTTTCGACATCAGAAAAAAACAAAAATTCTCATCCCAGTTCTGCTATAAAAAGCGACATAAAAGACGAATCTAAATTATCGAAAGAGGAGGATAAATCTACTATCCAACAAGAAAAGTCAACAAATGTTGATAAAGCTACTGAGGTGGCAGCACCTGCAAAGATTGACTACAGCGTAGTCCATGCAATTGGTGGACGTATTCGGTTGAATGTGCCGAAAATCGCTCTTGATCGAGCTTATGCACGGCGACTTGAGAGATTAGTAAAAAGCGATGCTCAAGTTACAAGCGTGCGTGTGAATTTTGATGCGGCATCGATCGCCATCGCTTATAAATCTAATCAGATTCCATTATCTCATTGGGTGAGTTTGATCGAGTTGGCGCTAGAGACAACGCCAACACAGTTAATGACAACGGCTAACGAACCGCTAAAACAAGTTAGTCCGACTGCGGAAATTACAAAGACAACAGCGGCAAATCAAACAACTGACATTACTCAGACTGCTGAAGTTATCAACTCAACAACAGCAAAGCAAACAACTCCAGCTCAGAGTGCGGAAATTACAGAGACAACAGCAGTAAATCAAACAACTGACATTACTCAGCCTGCTGAAGTTATCAACTCAAAAACAGCAAAGCAAACAACTGCAAAGTTATCCAGTCTGTGGAGTAACCTAAAATCGCCAGCGATGTCTTTCTTCTTAGGTATTATGGCGAACTTACATTTAAAAATGTAAGACACAGTTATTCTTGATATTGCGCCTTATTGCCCTTCCTCTAAAAGCCGCTGCCTCACAGACAGAGCTTGCCTATGCGGGCAAATTTGAGCTTGATTTTTATCAAGAAATGGCATTAGACCAATTCCAAATTGCGGAACACTGGAGGCAAATCATGGCTTTAACATTGGAAATGGGATCGCATCTAGACAAAAAACAAGAGCAAATAGTCACAGACGAGATTAATTGCCCAGCAACGCAGTCTTCAAAAGTAGTGTATAGCATTACTTATGCACTTCCCGGACAAGTGGCATTTTGCATACCTCGGATTAGCGAAGATCCAAAATATGTGCAACACCTTCTCGTCTTGCTCGCTGATGAGCCTTCGGTAATGAGTCAGCAAATCAACATTAATAGTAGTACAGCAGGGTCAATTGTCATTACCTACAATTGTGAGGTAATGTCAGATGTTGAGATGCGATCGCATCTTTGCAATTTGATTCAGTTTGCGGGTAATGCAGAAGTGGTACCAGCAACTGCAAACCAATTCCAACCATACCCAGTTGCGGTGACAACAGAAGACAGGCAGGATACAAAGCCAAAAAGAGAAACATTCTCCTTGTCCTCTCCGGACGCCTCAGTCTCTAAGACTAAAAGTAACTCAATATCCTCTACTCATTCTCAGCCGATAATTCAACAAGCAAAGCAACCTGCAAAAGTAGCTTATAGCATTGCTCATGCAATTCCCGGAAGAGTGCGGTTTCGCGTGCCTCGAATTGCCTGCGATCCCAAATATGTCCAACGCTTAGAGGCATTACTCAAATCAGATTCTACAGTTACGAGTGAGCGAGTTAATAGGGCTGCGAGATCAGTTGTCATTACCTATAAAACTGGAATGATGCAGAATTCCCAGAACCGAGTGCAAAGCTTCTTGTCAGCAGCAATATCCCATCTAGCCAGTCTAATTCAATCTGCCAATGATCCCGCCGCAGCCATAAGTTAGCCAACTCCAGCAGAATTTGACAAATAACCTAACTGTTCATAGCTAATCAATCTTCTAGGATTGGTGGCTAATTTGCTCTCTTTACCTCAGCAAAGAGCCTGATTTTCATTCAAGTTTCACAATTTTGTATCAAAGAAAACTAATGGCAAAAGTAACACTGGAACTACCATCACCCCCAAAATCTCAATTCACTGTGTTGGAAGGGAATGGAAAAGTTTCTTTAATTGACACTAATGGACACTCTCAACAACAGTTGCCCAACGTTAACTACAGCGTTGTTCATACAACTCCGGGAAGACTGCGGTTTCGCGTACCTCGCTTACGCTGTGATGCAGATTATGCCAAGCGTCTGGAAGTATTGTTAACAGCAGATGCGTTGGTGAAGAATGTCCGTGTCAAACCTGCGGCAATGTCAGTTGCAGTTACTTATAAATCTGATAAACTTTCCGATGCGAAGATGCGATCGCATCTTCACGATTTGATTCAGGCTGCTAGTGAAGTAGTCGTTCTCAAAAACTCTACATCATTATCGGAAACCGAAAAAGAGACATCTTGGCCCGGTTTACAACTCTCCGCTGTTGCTACTACTTTAGCAGTGCTGGGGGGACCCTTAGGATTACCGATCCCGCCGTTAATAGTAGCGCTTCCGATAGCCATTGCCACACTACCTGTTGTCCAACGAGCATGGGAAGGTATTAGGGTAGAGCGAAAATTGAATATTGACTTTTTGGATTTGATGGCGATCGCTATTACTACCTTCCAAGGTCAATTTCTCACACCATCGCTCATGCTCAGTTTAATTGAAGTGGGCGAAAATATCCGCGATCGCACGGCTCGTTCTTCTGCTAAACAAACTCTAGATTTACTTAGTTCTCTGGGGCAATTTGTCTGGGTGGAACGCAATGGCGAAAAGCAACAAATTCCCATTCAAGATGTGCAGCGTGGCGATACAGTAATTGTTTACCCTGGCGATCAAGTGCCGGTTGATGGTAGCATTTTGCGAGGTAAAGCGCTGTTGGATGAGCAGAAACTAACTGGCGAGTCGATGCCGGTGCTGAAGAAAAAGGGACAACCAGTTTTTGCCTCAACGCTGGTACGGGAAGGACGAATTTATATTCTTGCAGAATGGGTAGGCAATGATACCCGCGCTGGACAGAGCATTAAGTTAATGCAAGAAGCGCCTGTACACGATACCCGCATGGAGAATTATGCCACGAAATTTGCTCAAAGAGCTGTTGTGCCAACTTTGCTACTTGGTGGGGCGGTATTTGCCGCAACCCGCAACCCCTCACGGGCAGCTAGCGTTTTAACTCTAGACTTTGCTACAGGTATTCGCGTATCAGTCCCCACAACAGTTTTAGCAGCACTAACTTATGCTGCACGGCGGGGTATTCTTATCCGTAGCGGACGGGCGTTAGAACAACTAGCAGAAGTTGATACCATAGTTTTTGATAAGACCGGGACACTGACTAAGGGAGAAGTCGATGTTGTCAGTGTGGAAAGTCTCAATCCGGCAACGTCAAGATTACGGGTATTAGAATTGGCAGCAGCCGCCGAGCAGCGTTTAACTCATCCAGTAGCAGAAGCAATTGTTCGCTATGCCCAAGCAGAGCAGGTGGAGATTTTGCCGCGTAGTAAGTGGGACTATCAATTGGGTTTGGGCGTGCAAGCTCTGATTGATGGAGAGACAGTTTACGTGGGAAGCGATCGCTTTTTGCGTACGAGTGGCGTTGACATGGAAGCGCTAAATGGTCAGCAAAAATCAGCAGATTCAGCGATTTATGTAGGCAGCAACGGTCAACTTCAAGGTATAATTAAATATAGTGATATTCTCCGTCCCGAAAGCCGGGAAGTGATTAGAGCACTTTCGACGGTCGAAGGTGTGGAGATTCACATGCTAACCGGCGATAATAAGCGAACCGCTACCGCTGTTGCTGCTCAACTTGGTATTTTGCCAACGCATACTCACGCAGAAGCTTTTCCAGAACAAAAGGCAACAGTTGTGCGCCAACTGCACGAACAAGGCAAGACAGTTGCATTTGTAGGGGATGGCATCAACGATTCGCCAGCTTTAGCCTACGCTGATGTTTCCGTTTCCTTTGCCAACGGTTCTGAGATAGCCCGCGAGACAGCAGACTTAGTGTTGATGCAGAATGACTTGCATGGTTTATTAGAAGCGATCGCGATCGCTCGTCAAGCCAAGCAATTGATTCGGCAAAACACGAGTATTGTTGCCGTTCCTAACTTAGCGGCATTAGTGATAGCTGTTCTCTTTGGTCTTAACCCCTTAGCTGCAACGGTAGTCAACAATGGCTCGACGGTAGTTGCCGGAGTCAACGGTTTACGTCCAATTCTTAAAAGCCGTCAACAGAAAACTCTACCATCGGCAAGATGATACAACTATGCCGACAAGAGTACCTTAAAAGGCTTTCCCAGATTTTTTAATTACAGGAGGAAATTGAATATGGCACCTAAAATTAGTGATTTTGTTGAAGATGCAGGCGCTCCCGGTATTATAGCCGGAATTGGTGCAGTACTTTTAGCACCTGTTCTGCTGCCCATTGTCGCTGGAGTTGGTAAACCCTTAGTCAAGTCCGTCATCAAAGGTGGAATTGGTCTTTATGAAAGAAGCAAAGGAACCTTTGCAGAAATGGGGGAAACCTGGGAAGACATGGTAGCTGAAGCGAGAGCGGAAATTGCTGATGAAAAACAAACCCCAGCGTTTGAAGCGTCTGCCACCAATGTGGATAATGTCGCCGATAATGGTGCGTAATTTCATCTGCATATCAGCAAGTTAAATTGTTGCCAATTTAGTAGGGTGCGTTACGGTGTTCCATCTAACCCACCCTACGAAAATAGAATAATATCATGTTCGCCAAATTACCCATAATAAAAGAACCCCACCCCCAACCCCTCCCCGCAGGCGGGGAGGGGAGACAAAGCACAGCTTTGGCGGGGTGGGGTTCTCCGGGTTTAATAAGTAATCAAGCCGACATAATATAATTTATGTTTTGGAAGTCCCTAGTACCGCAAGGCGGAATTCAAAATTCAAAATTCAAAATTCAAAATTAATACAACGTAAGCGTTTCATTGATTTAGAATGGGTGGTTTATTTACGCCGTGTTGTACTAGTGCAAGATAGGGCAAAAACTCTCTCGCTCCTCTTATTCCTCTGCGTACTCTGCGGTTCGTTTTCATTAATTTTGGACTCATTCCTGTAGGTAACAAACCCACAACAAAGAACCCACTATCACATAAGTCAAAAAGGCGGTTGCATGTTAACAAATGGTTATAGCACTTCCACTAAAATGCCGGAAATTATAGATAAAGCCAGCTTAAAAACACCACCAAAACCGATATCTACAAAAGTTGTAAGTTCGACTCCCGGAAGATTGCGGTTAAGAGTGGCTCACTCCCATCGTCAAACAGAAAAGATGCAACGCATCGCCAATGCTTTGTCAGCAAATCCTCACATTAATCAAGTTAAAACAAATGTCCCTCATGGCAGTATTGTTATCAATCACGATGGTAAAGATGGCAGTCTAGAAAATGTGCTGGGGACACTTAAAGATTTAGGAATAATTTTTGCCGATGTTACCGAGGGTAACACCGAAGCGGCAGCAGGAGTATCATCTGCGGTTGTTGACTTAAACCAGCGCGTCAAACAGTCAACGGATGGTGCTTTTGATCTGCGGATTCTTTTCCCTTTGGGATTAGCTAGTCTTTCGCTGCGGCAATTATTTAATAAAGGACTGCAATTGGAGATTATTCCCTGGTATGTTTTAGCATGGTATGCTTTTGATAGCTTTATTAAGTTGCACGGAACTAGCCAAAAACAATCAACAAAAGAGTAACCAAACCAGTAAAAAAGCTTAGTTTAATCGCCAAACTTTGATGGTTTTGTCAGAACTACCACTAGCAAGAAATTGACCATCAGGGCTAATAGCAATAGAGTTTACTGCCCCTGAGTGTTCTGTTAGAGTTTGCAGTAACTCTCCAGTCCGTAAAAGCCAAATTTTGATGGTTTTGTCTGCGCTACCGCTAAAGAGAATTTCTCCATCAGGACTAACAGCTAAGGATCTTACCTCTTCTAAATGTCCATTCAAGGTGTGCAGCACTTTACCTGTAGCTAGATGCCAAATTTTGATAGTTTTGTCTGCGCTACCACTAAAGAGAATTTCTCCATCAGGACTAATGATTACTGATTTCACCTCACCGGAATGTGCGTTAAGAGTGCGTAATGGATCTCCTGTGTGTGGATTCCACAGCCTAATTTTGTTGTCAGAACTAGCACTAGCGAGGATTGTACCATCGGGACTGATAGCAGCGGCATTAACTGCAAATGAATGCCAAAGTGTACAAATGCGATCGCCTTTATGCAAGTTCCAAATTTTGATTTTATTACTGCCACTAGCGAGAATTTGTCCGTCAGGACTGATTGCGATGCAGTTAACCGGTTTTTGATGTCCTAAGAGAGTATGAAGTAATTTGCGAGAATTGAGGTTCCATACTTTGACATTACTTCTGGGGTGTTGGCAACTACCAACAGCGAGAAAATGTCCATCGGAACTAATAGCAACAGAGGAAATTTCTCCTAAATCTTCTGTGAGAGTGCGGATAAGTTTGCCGGTCTTAAGATTCCATACTTTGATGGTTTTATCTGCACACCCGCTAACTAAACTCTCAGAATCAGGACTAATGACGACAGATGTCACTTTTTCGGAATGTCCAGTTAGGGTGTGGCTGAGAACGGTATGTTGTAGTGTAACTTGGTGTTTGAGGTTGGCAACGCAATTCAAAATTTCCTCAACATCAGCAATACTCTGACTATCACCGACTGCTACAAAATATTCTCTTAACTTTCTTACATATTCCTCATCTTTGACGCTGACGGCTGATTGCATTGCCTCAAGCGGGTTAGTAGAATGTTGTGGCGATATTTGGTGTAGTTGTAACCATGTATTCACAGAATAATTTAGCTGTTCGTTTGCCCAAGAGCGTAGTTTACCGCCGTAGGCATCGCTTAAATGGGATAAACTTTGGGCTAATTGCAAAGCCAATTCCGGAATCCAGTAACAACGCTCATTTTCCAGAGCTTGGTAAACTTGTTTGTAACCTGAGGCGATAACCTGTACTGATTGTAAATCAAAAGTATCTTCCAGCAAACTCGGCAGCAACTCTGGTAGTAGCGGAGGTACACCATGATCAACCAGGTGGTAAGCATCCGCTACCCAACCTGCAACCAAACAGTGATAGGTAATCAAAACCTGGCAAAGTTTTTCAAAGTCCTGACGATTGACTTGATATTGTAAGGATAACTTACTAATATCAATTCCTTTCTCATTCCATTTTTCTACCTTTTCTAAAATTGCCAAATTTGCAACATTTTCTTTTCCAATGTCATTAATTTCCTCTAAACTTTCTCCTAATGCCACCAGTTCATCTCTAATTTTCTTCCATTCTAATGCCCGTGTTTTAGCAGATTCTTCCAGAATTTGTCGATAAGGTAAACGAGCAATTGTTTTATAATAATAATTACCTTGCCCCAAACCCCAGTAGGCAATCCGAAAATTTAAATAATCTCCATCATTTTCTGACTCTAAAATCAAAGTTGGCTCTGTTTTCAACATTCCAAATAGAGCCTTAATACTTGATTCACTGTGAAAACGTTTACTATCCCAAGCTCCTGCCAACAACTCTGTTGGTCTAATTTGACTGTGTAAAGAGTAATGCTTGTTAAGGAAATCTCGTAATCCTTCAGCCAACATTAACTCAATTTGGGAAATTTTTTCATCTCTATTATCGTCAAATTGGTCAAAATGTACTTGAGGAGGAGCGATAAAAATTTTCAGTGGAGTGCGTCCATAATTGGTATGTTCTAAAATTTGTGAAGGGTATAATCTTAAGGGCCAGCTATCAAGAATTTTATTGACTTCTGGCAACTTTAGCGCTGTTTCTCGCTCTTGCGCGGCTATTCTTAATCGGGTTTCGTGATTGTCAGCTACTAATTGCTGTTGGAAAATTCTTTCTTGTTCAAAGTCTTCAACATAACTGCTTTTTTGATTTGAAGGATTTATAAGTTTAAGGAATTCGGGAATTGCTTCAATCGGTTCATATTTACTCACAGCCAAATCTTGACTTCTCTTTTGTACTAGCTCTGCAACAACAGGTGCAAACTCTAGTACCAGTTGAATTAGTAACCTTAACCCTTGCTGCATAAACACATGCCTAGAAACTAAATAAAATAAATAAGCAACGCTTGCATGAAATCAGGGCAATACTGCCATGCACTAAATTCATACATACTCTTGATCTTACTACTTGGGAGTATAGTAATCCAATCGTGAAAGGTTAAAATTCTTACATGTCAATACGTCTATGTACTGAAATATCTGTAAATAAAAATGATAATCATCTAAGAAGGGGGGAGAGAGTATTTATGAGAAAGTTAGAAGGCAGAGGGCACGAGGGAGAAGGGTCGTCCTTGTGCTGAAAGCACGAACCATAAGAGCCACCAAAGGGAGCAAGGGTTTAAGCATAAAACTAAATCTCGGATTTAGTAGCTTTAATTAAGTACGGAGCTGAATCCCCGAATATATTGCTAAGTGCCCTTTGCCTTCTGCCTTCTTCAACGTTTCTCCTCTTGATTATTCCATTATTATTAGCGAAGCGCAGTGTTAAAGAAACTTAATCAACCTGATAGCAGCGACAGCTAGATTCACTACTGGGATAGATTTTTTCACTCATAAGAATAGGTATGACTAAAGTAAAGTCAATGCAGTTCAATAAAACGCTCTCTTAGAACATCAATAGATAAGTTTATAAACTTCGGTTCAGTTTTTTGTTTTTTGAAATTTAAAAATGATACTATGACTTCTATAAAACGGCCTAATTCTGACAAAAGTGCTATTGTTAAGCTGCCTTTAGCACCGAAAAAGACAACTAAAAGCGTAGCTAATAAAACAGCGCCATCCCAAAAGATATTTTATAGCATTGTCCATGCAATTCCTGGGCGCATTCGTTTTCGTATTCCTCTGTTAGCCATAGATCCTGAGTATGCTAATAAACTCAAATTGGTGATAGAATCCGACCCTAGGGTTACAAATGTTCGTGCTAACCCGAAAGCTGCATCCATCGCTATAAATTATAAAGTAAGTGCAATTTCAGATAATCAAATGCGCGAGCATCTGGTCAGTCTGATTCAAACTGCCCAAAATATGGCTGTGCCAAAAGAGGTAACGGCAAAATCAATCGTGGGGACTATCTTTGATGCTCTAATCAACCTAATTGATAGTACACGCAAAATCAACCAAGCACGTAATGTTATTGTGTATCGAAGGTTTAGGACAGACATTTGGGAACGGATACTTTCTACCTCAAGAAGCATAATTAAGAGACTAAAATCTGCCACCATGTTTATCTTGCCCAACAAGCGATGGCGATTGCGATTGCGTGGCAATGGCGAGGTGAACTCCCAGCCTTTACAGCTGCAACCTGCGAGCGAAACTGACGTTGTGTAGCTGCCAATACAGTGACCATTAACATTATTTATGCTTAAGAGTAAGTAGCTCTGAAAGAACTGCGCTCCCTCAGAACGCATGAAAATCTCTCTTCCCTAGTCTTCAGTCCAAGCGTCGCTATTATCAATCAAATAAAAAATGGGTACAGATCATTTCCATAAACTTATCAATGAAAATCATTGGGTTCAAGCAATACATACTGCTGTTAAAGGAAGAGCTAGATATAAGGTAAATGGGCTTTATCATTCAGAAGCTCTCAAAAGATATCTTGAATCGAGATTATTAGAGCAGGAAATAATCTCGCAAGCTCGTGCTAATACTTACACAGGGAATGTCCTTGTTATTTTCCGTCCAGATAAGAGTTTAAAGGCGATCGCGCTGCTCATCCAAGAAATTGTCTTAGATTATCGGAAAAAAGACACTAAATCACTTGGTTCTTCCATACAAAGCCAATCAGTCAAGGTTCCAAAACCATCTGCCGCAGTCATTGGAGCCACTAACTTGCATTCCTTTGGCACTAAAGAAAATATTGCTTTCGTTGGGAGTAATAATCGAAACATATCTGATTCAGCCGTACTGTCTCAAATATCTATGCAGCGGCAACTAAACCAAACAAGCAGTCAATTTATTCCGGTATTGGGGGCTGCTTACGCCCTTGTATGCGGCACCGCACTATTGTACGCATGTAATCTTGACGAACCCATTTTGCTATTGATCCAGAAGCTGCATACACCACTGCTTGATCGGATCATGCTTAGTATCACTTTTCTTGGCGATCCACTCTTTATGCTGATATCTTCTTTGGGGCTGGCAATTAGTCCTTTATATTATAATCGTCGCTGGGAAGCAAGTATCTTGGGCATAGCTGGAGTCGGTGCAACCTTGCTAAATTGTTTAATGAAACTATTATTTGGTAGAGCGCGTCCAGCACTGTGGAAACATATTATTAATGTGGGTCAACACAGTTTCCCCAGCGGTCATGCAATGGTCTCAATAGTGATTTACGGTTTTATCGGCTATATTCTTGCAAAGCAGTTTCCTCAACAGCGCTTCCAGATTTATGCCTTGACTGTGGTCTTAATTGGTGCGATCGGTTTCAGTCGGCTTTATCTTGGAGTACATTGGCTGACTGATGTGACAGCTGGCTATGCCGCAGGTTTAGTGTGGTTGATTGCCTGTATTCTTAGCTTGGAATCGTACCAAAAATATCGCTCGTCACTAGAACCAGGCTTACCGCGAACTGCAATACAGTTCACTTAAGGGGTTGTGCAAAAATAAATTGGTCAGCCGTCTCACCTAGATCCGCGTAGAGACGCCAGGAACATCGTGTCTCTACAAGGGTTGTGGATAACGCATATTTAATCTCTGGAGATGTCTAATCACTCCACCCACAAGGAAAAGATGCATATAGCTGATGACTCTCATTCGCATAACCACACCTGAACGGACGGACACCACTACAGTTACAAAGATTAAAATACCTTAACATTTCGTTACGATATAGACATTGAGAGGGTGAATTAAATCTCTCGATGTTGAAATTAAAGGTGAACGCCATGAATGGCAATATTCGCTTCGGCAACCTCTTCGGGATTCCCTTCTATATTAATCCTTCGTGGTTTTTAGTTCTGGGCTTGGTAACTTGGAGCTATAGTAGTGGACTAGCGATGCAATTTCCCCAGTTAGGTGGGGGACTAGCTGTATTACTAGGACTGATGACAGCACTGTTGTTATTTAGTTCTGTTGTTGCTCATGAATTAGGACACAGCTTTGTCGCCATTCGCCAAGGAATTGATGTCAAATCAATCACACTATTTATATTTGGTGGGTTGGCAAGCTTAGAAAAAGAGTCAAAAACCCCGGCATCCGCTTTTTGGGTTGCGATCGCAGGTCCTCTAGTAAGCCTATTGCTATTTGGTATATTTGCAGGGATTGGTTTTGCTACTGCCGCATCGGGACCATTGGCAGCGATTATTAGTGTACTGGCTTCTGTTAACTTGTCATTGGCGCTATTTAATTTAATTCCTGGCTTGCCTTTAGATGGCGGAAATATACTGAAAGCAATCGTATGGAAAATTACGGGCAAACCTAATAAAGGTGTAGTTTTTGCCAGTCGAGTTGGGCAAATCTTTGGTATCGTAGCGATCGCTTCTGGTTTACTTCCGTTAGTGTTATTTGGCAGTTTTGGTAACTTCTGGAACTTGTTAATCGGTTTCTTCTTGCTACAAAATGCTGGTAAGGCGGCTCAATTTGCGAGGGTACAAGAACAACTGACAGGTTTGACAGCAGCTGATGCAGTAACACCCGATAGCCCCATTGTTTCTGAGAATATTACACTCAGAGAGTTTGCCGATGAGCGGATATTGAGCGGAAAAAACTGGCATCGGTTCTTAGTAACTGATAATAACGGGCAATTAGTTGGTGCGATATCTGCTGATGACATGCGTTCCATCAATACTGCACTTTGGTCAGAAACTAAAGTCACAGAAGTGATGCGACCAATCGAGCAGTCTAGCACCATACAATCCGATCAACCGTTGTTGGAAGTAGTAGAGCTACTCGAAGGACAAAAGTTATCTGCTCTTACTGTGATTCGTGACAATGGTGTGCTAGTCGGAATCTTAGAAAAAGCTTCAATTATCAACTTGCTTCAGAAACGAGTGCAACCAAACCCTGCATAATGCACCTTTCGGTTGGATGAAGAATTAGCCCAAAAGTTAAAATCCGTTCCTAATTGGCAGGAACGGTTAATCTTTTTACAAACGATAGCCAGATGTTGAGACTACAAGGGGTAGCTGTAGAGAATTGGTTGTAAAATGTCCTTTACGTTGCCCGACACAAAATAATCTTGAATCCTAAATTTTTGCTTTAGCTGTAGATAGGCGAATATTCGCCAATCCCTAAGGCTGACAATCATCACAAGTGCGATCGCATAACTTCACATTAAGCTATCATTTACAAGAAAGCCATACAGCATATAGCTGAGGTGAAGAGTGAAAGTAGCAGTCTTCAGTACAAAAGCCTACGATCGCCAGTTTTTAGAAGCTGCAAATTCTCGCAACGAACACGATCTAGTCTTCTTTGAACCCCGTCTCAATCGGGATACCGCCATTTTAGCCGCTGGATTTCCGGCGGCTTGTATATTTGTACATGACCAAGCTGATGCCGCAACTTTAGAGATTTTAGCATCACGCGGAACTCGTCTTTTGGCGCTACGTTGTGCCGGCTTTAACAACGTAGATTTAAACGCCGCAGCCGAGTTAGGAATCACTGTTGTGCGTGTTCCGGCTTACTCACCCTACGCAGTCGCAGAACACACCGTTGGACTCATTCTCTGCCTCAATCGCAAGATTCATCGCGCTTATAACCGCATCCGCGAAGGCAATTTTTCCCTAGATGGACTATTGGGATTTGACTTGCACGGACGCACCGTAGGTATCATCGGTAGTGGTAAAATCGGTCAAATTGTCGCCCAAATCATGAAAGGATTTGGCTGTAACCTACTTGCCTACGACGTGTATCGCAACCCAGAGGTTGAAGCATTGGGTGCGAAGTATGTTGAGCTTTCGGAGTTATTTGGCAATTCTGATATTATCTCATTGCATTGTCCCCTGATGCCGGAAACTCATCACTTAATTAACGACAAAGCGGTAGAACAGATGAAATCCGGCGTGATGCTGATTAACACTAGCCGAGGTGCGCTGATTGATGCGACAGCCGTCACAAAAGGCTTAAAGTCAGGTAAAATCGGCTCTCTGGGTATTGATGTATACGAGCAAGAAGCAGACTTGTTTTTTGAGGATTTGTCTAGTGCGATTATTCAGGATGATGTCTTCGAGCGTTTGATAATGTTTCCAAACGTTCTCGTTACCGGACATCAAGCCTTCTTTACGGAAAACGCCGTCAGTAAAATTGCAGAGACAACTATTGCTAATATTACTGACATTGAACAGAATCGTCCCTGTGCAAATGAGATTCGCGCAGAACCACCAAAGGTACTGGTTGGCGAACAAAAGTCTTGATGCTTCATGAAGAGGGGGAAAGGGGAAAGGGGAAAGGGGGAAGGGGGGAAGAAATTGAAAGGGGATTGAACTGAATTCCAATTAAAGACCACTTAAAAAGTGGGGCTTTAAACCCTTATGGAGAAAGGGAAGGAAAAACTTTATGCGTGTCTTAAATAACTCCATCTATGAGTCCCTTTTTTCCTTTCCCCTTTCACCCAAACAGATTGGTAAAACCCAGTTAAAGATATAAGCGATGATTTTTAGCCCACGCAGGTGGGCTTTGTTTGTATAGTCGCATCCTTCCAGGGTGTCGGGGGTTTAAAAACACGCTAAGTATTCTACTGACTCCTAAAAATTTAATACCAACAAATATCACAATACAAAAATATTACCAGAGCAATAGACAAGACCAGACAACCATTTTTTAATTACAAGAGTGTATTTTTAAACACATAGTAAAAAAAGCATCACAAAACCAGATGATATTACATATCAATCACCGGCAGATGCATGATACCTTGTAACTCCGTCGTCTCGCATTTTCGCCTTACCTGATGCAGCACTATTTACACCCCCAACACCTTGAGGAATTAGTCAATAGCTCAGGTATTGATTTACACCTGAGCAAAATAAATTTCCGCTCCCTCCAAGACAGAACCGCCTATGAATATTTGTTAATTTCTGAACGTCTCCCGCGTAAAAATAGCGGTATGGTGAAAAATGAGTGGTTGCAACGTTACGCTCATATTACCGCAGGCGGTTGGTGGTGTTCGGGACTTGACCCATTGCATAACTGGCAAATGATGGAATGGGGATGCTTTAAGCCAAATCAACCCCGACTAAATCAAAATAGTAAGTCCATCAAATACGAACATCCCCCCAGCACACCAACGCGGGTGTTTTGTTTGCGGGTAACATTACGCGTCTGGCAGCAAGTCGCCAAACGTTACAATTTAGCCGTACCTGAAGATATCAACATTGCTGAGAATGGCGAAGCTATAGGCTTTTGGCAATGGGTAATGGAACGAAACATACCCATAATTATTTGCGAAGGTGTGAAAAAAGCCGCCGCATTGTTAACACAAGGATATGCAGCTATAGGAGTTCCTGGAATTACCAGCGGTTATCGTGTCGTCAAAGATGAATTTGGTAAGGTTACCAGTCGTCAGTTAATTCCTGATTTAGCAGCTTTTGCTATTACAAAACGCACCTGTTATATTTGCTTTGATTTTGAAACAGAACCGAAAAAAATCGCCGCAGTAAATAACGCCATTTCCCAACTTGGTTTTTTATTCCAAGCGAAAAATTGCCCCGTTCAAGTCATCGAACTTCCCGGAAAAGAAAAAGGCGTAGATGAGTTTATCGTTGCTAAAAGTGCAAGTGCATTCGAGCAAGTTTATCGCCAAAGTGTTGATTTAGAAGTTTATATTGCTCAAACAAAACCGCACACAGCCTTAACCATTCCCCCTGCACTCACCGTAAACCGTCGCTATTTAGGAGAAGTACCTTTCCCCGCTTCTGGATTAGTCGGAGTAAAATCAGCAAAAGGAACGGGAAAAACCACATCACTGCAAGCAGTAGTCAATCAAGCCAAAAGCCAAAATAAACCCGTTTTATTAATAACCCACCGCATCCAACTAGGACGCTTCTTATGTGAAAAAATCGGCATTAATTGGAAAATACGTAGTGACCGTTTCAGCGCTCATTCCCTAGGACTATGCATCGATTCCCTTTGGAAAATTAACCCGGAAGATTGGCACGGCGCAATAATAATATTAGACGAAGTAGAACAATCCTTATGGCATTTACTCAACAGTAATACTTGTAAAGATAAACGTATAAAAATATTAAAAGTCTTTCAGCAATTAATTTACACTGTTTTAACCACCGACGGCTTAATTATTGCTCAAGATGCCGATTTATCAGATGTTTCCTTAGAATATTTACAAGGCTTGGCAGGTATTAAGTTAACGCCTTGGGTAGTTGTAAATCAATGGAAACCAGAGCGAGGTTGGGATGTGACTTTTTATGATTCTCCCAATCCAACGCCGTTAATTCATCAACTGGAATTAGAGCTACTTGGCGGACGTAAATGTTATGTTACTACCGATAGTCGTACTGGGCGTTATAGCTGTGAAACAATCGAACGTTATTTAAAAGAACGTTTAGAAAGATTGCAAAAGCAATTTCCGAAAACTCTGGTAGTTAGCAGTCATACAACAAACACACCCGGACACAAAGCGGTTGATTTTGTTGCAGAAATTAATCAAAAAGTTACCGAATATAATGCCGTTTTTGTAACTCCTAGCCTGGGTACCGGAATCAGTATTGATGTCGAACATTTCGACAGTGTTTATGGCATTTTTCAAGGGGTAATAACTGACTCGGAAGCACGACAAGCATTAGCTAGAGTCCGCGATGATGTGCCGCGCATTGTTTGGTGTGCTAAACGCGGAATTGGCTTGATTGGTAGTGGTAGTACAAATTATCGCTTGCTTTCTTATTGGTATCAAGAAAATCAAAAAGAAAATTTAGCTTTGCTCAGTCCGTTACATAAAATAGATGTTGATTTACCATCAGTTTATGACCCAATTCATTTAAGAACTTGGGCAAAGATGTCTGCGAGGGTGAATGCTTCGATTACCTTTTATCGCAAATCGATGAAAGAGAATTTGATTGCTGATGGGCATCAAATTTGGGTAAGAAGTAATGCTGTTAACAATAATATTATTCGTGATTTACGACTTGCCTTTTTAGCCACCGATGCTGATGACTCGGTAAACCGCCGAAGGTTAATTTTAGAAATTGTCAAAGTCCAAAAAGATTGGTCGCAAAGTCGGCAAAAGGCAAAAGAAATTAAACACAAGATTCAAGAAATTAAGCGGCAAAATCAATTATCAGCAGCGATTGCTGTAACTAATGCGAGAGATATTGATTATAAAGAATATCAGCAATTATTAGTTAAACATTCTCTCACTGATAAGGAACGCAATCAAATTGATAAATATATCCTTAAAAAAAGGTATAGTGTTGAAGTTACTCCTGTGTTGAAGTTGCGGGATGACAAAGGATATTATTATCAATTATTAACTCACTATTATCTAACTCACGAAAGCGAGTATTTTTGGGTTAGAGATAAGCAAGAATGGTATCAGCAGTTATCTTGGGGTGAGGGTAAAGTTTTTCTACCAGATTTAAAAACTTATACGCTAAAAGTTGAAGCTTTGAGAGCATTGGGGATGCAACAGTTTCTCGAAGCGGGACGCAGATTTAGTGAGAATGATGCAGATTTGATATTGCTAAAAAATACGGCGTTGCAGTGTAGTAAGCATATTAAGAGGACACTGGGTATTAATTTGGTGCAGGATAAAGAGCGTGTTTTTGGTATTAAAATTCTCAGCCGATTGTTAAATTTGTTGGGTTTGAAGCTGAAGCGAGTAAATGAAGCTTTTCAAATTGATTTGGCAAGGCTTGATGATGGGAGGAAAGAAATATTTGCAGTTTGGGATGAAAGGGATGAGTTGATGTTGGCGAATGTTAAGGCTGATTATGCTTCATCGTGGAAGAGTGAGGCTATACGAACAAAGCCTGTTTACGTTGGCGTACCATTTTAAAGATATGAGCGATCGCTTATATATCAATACGGTTCAGTTAAGAAATTTATCCGTTGAGGCAGGCAGGGGGAGCAGGGGATGCAGGGGAAGCAGGGGGGGAGAAAAAAGCTTATCTGAACCGTATTGGCTTATATATTACTCTGCGCGATCGCCTAGTCGTCATAGAGTCCTTCGTCTTCTGGTGCGTAACCTTTTAGGAATGCGTCGTGACTTTGGGTAATTCCGGAAGCGGTAGTATGCTGTTGCACAATCGTAATTAACCAACGTCCAGCACCCAAGCTGTTTATCAAAGATTCCGGTAGAGTTAACTTTTCCCCTGGTTTCAGTTCAATTTCGTAACTCAGGTTAATTAGTTCACTTTCCATAGATTTTTTGGATTAATTGCCTTCTGTACCATTCATTATGATAGATATGAGTTCGCCTATATCTTACTTTGGGCGATCGCCTTCGCCACATCCTCACCAATTGCGCTTATCTTAATCTAATATACGATAATTACTAATCTACATTTTCACTTACACCCTCTGCAAAACCAACCAAAGCTTTAACCCAAACATTTTCCTGTGCGAAGTGTTCACCTGTCTTAATAGCAGCTGTTTTACCACCATTCCATAAGCGTTTTACACTCATAAAATTTTGCCATTGCCTTGGCTGAGTGCGCTTAATTTCTTCAAATTCTACATCGATAATCTCCTTAGCTTCTGCTTCTGTGGCTTGTGGGTATTTTCCTTGCAATTGTTCTATGATTTTCTTAATATCAGCCAATGCCTCATTTATATTCTGTTCGGGTGCGTAGTTGTGCTTAACTCCAACTTGATCGCCGGCTATTGTGGTATCTCCTGCGTTGACGTTACCAACAGCTTGATGGAAATTAAATGTATTTTGGTTTTTAGGAGTTTCTGACATAGTTTTAATTTTTTGATTGAGTTTATTTTTGTACTGTTCGCCTATTTGATTTCCCTCTACCGTGAAATCTCCTGCAATTAAGTTACTAACATTACCCTGGATGATATAAGAAATATTTGGTGAATTAGAGGATTGTGATTCGGGTTTGTTTTCCTTTTCCACTGGCAAAGACTGAGCTATTTCATAGTTATAGAACTTGCAATTATTTTGAATGCCCGAAATAGCTGTTACTGCTTGCTGTCCTGACTGAGTAAAAATTAGAGTCATTAGATGCGGTAAATATTTAGCCGCTGAATTTTCTTTTATTTTCGCTAAAGCCTCAGATGCACTTGTACGCACAAAGAAGTCTATATTTTCCAATAGTTTTATCAAAGCTGGAATTGCTTGTTCGCTACTAAATGTACCTAATGCCCGCGCTGCACTACTACGGACAAAGGAATTTGAATCTTCTAATGCCTCAATCAGCCCTGAAATGGCTTCCTCGCTGCCTATTAAACTCAGTGTAATAACTGCTTCCGAACGGACAGAAGGATCTGAATCATTTAAGGCTAAGATTAATTTGGGAATCACAACTTCTATATCTTTTTGTAATTCAGGAAACTTATTAAACAAACTTCCTATTCCATTAATTGCATTATGACGTGCATGAGCAGACGAATCTTCTAGCGCTTTAATCAGTCCTGGAATTACTTCTTTACAGCCTAACCCTGCTAACTCAGCAACAGCATTTCCACGTAAAATAGGGTTTGGATGTTCTAAAGTTTTAAGTAACCGGGTAATTTTTACCTCATGCTCTATTTGTTGAAATAACTGATTATCCTGCTTTACTCTAGATTCAGAACCAACAGCTTTATTGTTTAACTTCCATAACGAATAACGTACTGTTAAGCAAACATCCATATCTAAATCTTCTTGAGCTTGGGATAGCCCAGAAATAGCTGCTTCATCACCCAGTTCCCCCAGCATCATAGCCGCATTTTTACGGGTAGAAGAGTCTGGATTTCCCAGAGCGTTGAGTAATGTAGGAATTACCAACTCACGGTTCATTTGCCCTAAAGCATACCTTGCCATTTCTCTGACATCGTGCTCTAAATCTTTTAAAGCTTTGACTAATCCAGCAATTGCTATTTCACTACCAAGTTTTTCTAGCGAAAAAACTGCTCTAACACGAACATACGCTTCAGAATCATCTAGTGCTTTAATGAGTCTGGGAATTGCTATCTCACCGCCGATTTCCCCCAGCACCGCAATCGCGTTTTGACGTATGCCGGAGTCTGAATGTTCCAATATATCGAACAATATAGGAATCGCTGGCTCACCCACCTGACCCAATACCCAAGCTGCTGCCCTACGAACATCTGAATCTGGATGTTGTAATGCTTTTTGTAGAGGGGAAATTGCTGCTTGCGATCGCGTCTTCCCCAAAAGTTGAACCTTCAGCCAATCAGGAGCTTCTTGCCTATTTTCCAACTTTTGCTCATTTACTAACCCCACCGTCTTGTCCTGAAACTCCCGCTTTACCTCCCCCGCTAACCTGGCACCCAGCATCAAATCCACATCCAACGCTAACTGCACCACACGCACTGCTTGCGCTTCATCCTCCACCAAACCTAACATGAGCGCTAGCGGTTCCGTCCACTTCAACAAATTCAAATAATCGCGTTTCAGCTTTGCATCACTCAAACTGGGTAGCAGGTTCCGCAAATATTCCGCTGCATAGTACTCTTGAAATAGCTGATGGTGAAATTCAATTTGTTCTGGGTCTGCTGCCGTTTGAATTAAGTAATGTTTTAGCAAGTCTTGTAACCAATCCTTTGCCTTTTGCCCAGGAAAGTCTACTCTATTTTTGAGGTAATCTTCTAAAACAGCTTCAGCCTTTCCTCTAGAAATAGATAGCCGAAAATCTGTTGGTTTTTCTTTGGCGTTTTCTCCTTGCATCATCACAAATGCAAGATGCTGCAAAAGTTCAGACTTCCATAGACGAAGCCCTTCTGAAACAGGAACTGCTTGCTTTAAATTCTCAACCTTCTTGTCAAACTGACGAAATAGTTCTCCCCGGTTGTTAGGAACTTGCTTTGCATAATCAAAAACCTCACAAAGCATTTTCAAAATCAGAGGTGTTTGTCCCAATTCCCGCACTCTGTCGCTTAATTGCCGCAACATCTCATCCCCCTGTTGCGGAAGATATGCTGTGACAAAGGAGCGCATCTGTTGCTCGGTCAGGGGTTGCATTTCCAGTTGCTTATTAATCCCCAAATCACCACCTACACCCAAATCCCGTGTGGTAAAAATCATGGGGATTTGCGGGTTGTTCTCACGGAAATCTGCAAGCTCCCGTCGTGCTTCATCAGATGGCAATTCGTTCAGACCATCAAAAAGCAGAAATAATTGTTCTTCAAACAGTAGGTCATCAATGTTATCCGTACTCAAGCGTAATTTGTGCTTGCGGAAGAACTTCTGGATTAAATCTACAACGGAGGTGCTACAACTGCGGAGTTCAATTAAAACAGGGATTTTTCGCTTTTCTGCTTTTAAACATAGCTTTGCCTCTTCTAACAGCAATCGCTCCAATGCTGTGGATTTTCCCGAACCAGGTTTACCTATCAATAATACATGCTCATTAGCATATTTACGGATACCTTGCAGCACGGGTAGAGACGCGAAATTTCGCGTCTCTACATTTTGTTTTTCTGCAAAAGGCTGTTTGGGCTGCGGTGTTTGCACCATCAACCTCATGTCGTAGAAATGGGGCTTATTTTCTACATTAGTCAGGGTATATAAATTTGACGATCGCCCAAAATTATCAGCGATCGCCTGAAAATACCCTTCAAACTCTAAATCGGAAATTGCAGCCATGCAAAAGCGTAGTTACCAAATCGATGGTAATATTTTTTAGTTTACATGTTTATACGGTTGACATCTGGATTATATGCGATATTTATCACATCATCAAGAATATGAGCGATCGCGTTTATCGGCAAAAATCGCCCTCATCCTGGAAGCCTGGGGCTATACAAACGAAGCCTGCCTACGCAGGCTTCAAATTTCCAGCCCACGCAGGTGGGCTTTGTTCGTATAGCCGCACCGTTCACGGTGTCGGTTACTTTTAGAACATCACAACGCGCGTAATTGTCGCTTCTGCACTCTTTCAGCACTCCCCGTAGGAATTGAAGCAATTAACCTTTGGGTGTATTCTTCCTTCGGTTCGCGGTAGATGCTTTCGGCTATACCTTGTTCGACGATTTGACCGCGATTCATTACCAAAATGCGATCGCTCATAAATTTCACCACACTCAAATCGTGGGAAATAAATATATAAGTCAACTTAAAGTCATCTTGCAATTCTTTCAGCAAGTTCAGCACCTGCGCTTGTACCGAAACATCTAGCGCTGAAACTGATTCATCGCAAATAATAAACTTGGGATTTAATGCCAAAGAACGCGCGATACAAATCCGTTGACGTTGACCACCAGAAAATTGATGCGGATAGCGCTTAATCGCATCTGCACTCAATCCCACCCTCTCTAAAAGTTCGGCTACCCGTTCTCTGCGTTGTTTGGATGTCTTCCCAACAGAGTGAATTAACAACGGTTCCATAATTGCGTCCCCAACCTTCATCCGTGGGTCAAGCGCACTAAAGGGATTTTGGAAGACTATTTGCATTTCCCGTCGCAGTTTTTGCAACGGTTCACCTTTGAGGGTAGTAATATCTTGTCCCTCAAAGATAATCTCACCGCTCATCGGCTCAATTAATCGTAGTAAAGTTCTACCAAGAGTGGTTTTTCCACAACCAGATTCTCCCACTAATCCTAGTGTTTCCCCAGGTTTGACATCAAAGGAAACGCCATTAACTGCCATCGTGTAGCGTGTCGTTTTCCCAAATACACCCCGCACCGGGAAACCAACTTTCAAATCGCGGACTTCCAACAGCGGTTTCTGTTCCTTGAGGTTTGCTAATCTTGCAGCAATTTCTTCTCTAGTAACTTCTATGGGAGTTAGCGGTTCTTTCCCTTGAATTACAACCTGTCCGCTAGGGGTTTCTTCTACACTCATGTAGTCGGAAACGGTGAGGAGTTTTTGGGGATGGCTGTTAAGTGAGGGGCGACAAGCAACTAAGCCTTTAGTATAGGGATGTTGGGGATTGCTAAATATCTGCGCTGCCGATCCATATTCGACAATTTTACCTTTGTACATCACCGCTACAGAGTCGGCAATTTCGGCAATTAATCCTAAGTCGTGGGTGATAAAAATCATTCCCATGTCGCGACGCTGCTGCAATTCGCGCATCAACTCCAGAATTGTGGCTTGTACTGTCACATCTAAAGCTGTAGTCGGTTCGTCTGCAATCAATAGTAAGGGATTGCAGGAAATTGCCATTGCAATCATCACCCGCTGCAACTGACCCCCAGAAAGTTGATGCGGGTAGCGTTCCAGCATTGCGTCTTTGTGTTGCTTCACCAAGTCTGTTAGTTGTCGCTCATTTAGCTTCGATGAGTTAACAGAAGTTTGTTTCCAGCTTTCGAGATATTGCTGTTTAATTTGCTCATCGCTGGGAAGGAGTTTTACTTCTTGCAAACCAGCGATGGCTTTTTGTTTTGCTTCACCTTGCGACACTTTCTGATGCCGCATAATTGCTTCGGTTAGCTGAAACCCAATATTATAAACTGGATTGAGCGAACTCATCGGTTCTTGAAAAATCATCGCGATGTCACCACCCCGATAAAGCTGCATTTGCTGCAAAGGTAATTCTACCAAGTTGATTGGTGGGGCATTTTCCTGATGGCGAAACCAAATTTCACCACCGCTTATCCTTCCCGGAGTTTGCACCAAACCCATCACAGCTAAAGATGTTACTGATTTTCCGCTTCCCGACTCTCCTACTATTCCCAGAGTCTCCCCGCGATGCAACTCAAAGGAAATACCATCCACAGCTTTGACGCTGTTGCCATCATCGGAAAATTCAACTTGTAGATTGCGAACGTCTAGGATACTTTCTCTCATAAAAGTCGGGTATTAATAGTGACTTAGTAAATTTAAAATTATTGGATTTTAACAGTGCTTTTGTAACCAGTTGAACTGATTTTTTTTGATTGTTACACCTTTGCTGGGAAATTTTGCATTAAATATCACAATTTTTGTTAAATTTTAACGGATGTAGCAAATAAGGCTGCGTAAACTAGCCCTGCGCTACATCCGTTATCATCTCAGATACAATTGCAAAAAACCACTTTCCGCTTAAAAGGGAATATCATCCATATCTGGCTCGTCTTGTGCCGGTGCTGGATAAGGATTGCGATCGTAATTTTTCGCGCTTTGTTTGGGTTCGTCTTGCGCCGGTGCGGGATAAGGATTGCGATCGCTATTTTTCGCGCTTTGTTTAGGTTCGTCTAAGTCATCGTCAGAAAAACTGCCAAAGTCGTTTTGAGCTTTGGATGTGGAAAAGTCCGATTCGTAAGTGGTTACAGTTTTTTGGGGAGTTGCGACAGTTGAGGACACTGGTGTAGAAGCTTCCCGGTGGTTTGTTGCAGCCACGGGGACTTGTGATTGTCGTTGGCTTGTTTCCATTGTTGGCGAGGAACTAGGATGAGAATCTGCTCCTAATGCATGAATGCGTTGCACTGTCAACTCAGCACGTTTTTCTTTGAAACCTTCTCGACGTTCGATGGTATTCATCCCTAATCGTCCTTCGATGAGGACGCGATCGCCTTCGTGGTAATTTTGCTGAATTTCTTTCGCCATGTTGCCCCAGCCTACCACTTTCAGCGTTGCTGGGGGGTCATCCGGGCGCGTTCCGGGAAAGCGCACGAGCATTTCGGTGATTTCCAGGTTATCTGACGTGTAGCGAAGCTGTGGATTTTCTACAATTTCCGCCATCAAAATACAACTGTTCATTAATTGCTCCGTTTGTTGAAAATGGAAAATCAGAGTCTATATATGTTTTATTTTCAGCAATTTTTTTGATTTATTAATAAATTCGTTATTTCTCACGATTGTGCATTTATTAATCTGAAATTTTACAATAGTACTATTGTACCATATTTGATTCCCAGCTTCAGGTGAGAAATGAGCCGGGAAAAAAGCGTTTGGAGGAAATGGCGATCGCTTAAATAGGGCGTTTCTGAAACAGAACGAACACAAACCCCATTGTTTCATGTCCCCACCTTAAATAACCTCTCTGCCATCTTTGTATCCGCTCAAAAGCTTGCTTTGAGCCATTGTGTAAAGCCGCAAGATACTGTTTTTGAGCATGTTGGCTTTCAAAATCGTCCCACTCATCATCATTACTGCGACACAAGTAAAGTGGAATAAATCCTTGCTCAATTCCTATCTCTACCGTTGTTAAATAGTCGAAGTGGGGATTCTCTCCGTTCATTAAGCTCAAGTACTCTGAGTCCGGCTCTTTTTTCCAGAAGACGGTTCCAATCAGCAATTTTCCACTGTCAATCAGGCTGTTAGAAAGGCATTGCAAAGCTTGACGATAGCCACCAAAGATAAATTCCGAGCCGATGCAGATAATTAAATCAGCCTTTTGGTTTTCCCAAGCAAACGATTTCGCATCTTGGCAGACAAAAGACACATCCTGACTAGGGATTCTCGTTTTTACTTTGTTGTTCGCTACTTCGATAAGGTCTGAGTTTTTGTCAAGCCCAATCCCTACGATTTTATAGCGCTCTGCAACGCGAATGAAAAACTCGCCTTCACCGCAACCTACATCAATAGCGTAAGAATCGCGATTTAAAGCGAGATGTTCTACAAGTTTGTCTGCCTTTTCAGGGCTTAATGGACAATTGAACAAATTTTACCTCCAAAAAAGTTGAACAAATATTGGCGATCGCCTTATTGATTGAGATTAACCAGCGGTATCCACAGAAGAAATCAACCAATCAACTACAATATAAACTTTGGTTATCAAGCAGAAGTTGTGGTGACAAACTTATAAGTTTTTATTATCAAACTCAAAGCTGTCGTTACTAACGTCGCGGTTTTGGTTACTAACATCGCGGTTTTGGTTACCAACGTCGCGATTTTGGTTACTAACGTCGCGCTTTTGGTTACTAACGTCGCGATTTTGGTTACTAACGTCGCGCTTTTGGTTACTAACGTTGAACTTGTCGTTATTTATCAGCTTCAAATCCCCGACAACTTATGCGGATACACAAGCGTGATTTAGCGGTCTACTGAATTTGACTAGAAATATGGTGACGTGTACTAAGTTTGCACATGAACCGGAAACACACCCAAAGCAATCAACCGCGCCGGCAAGTCGCGTAAAATGGGTAGACGCAAAAAACCCGGAGGCTGAACAATTTGATCTGAGTTGAGAATACGGGTAAAAATTTGCTTTTGAACTAAGGCTTGAAATGCTTGAATGATGCGTGTGGGTAACTCGCGTTTGCGCTGTACTTTCGCTAAATCGCGTTCATCTAGACGCCCAGCTTTTAATGGTTTATTAAGTACATTTGCGGCAACTACAGCATCTTGAATTGCGTAATTAATACCAACGCCGCCGACTGGGGACATTATATGAGCGGCGTCACCGATGAGCAACAGTCCCGGATGATACCAGCGTTTGACGCGGCTGGATTCTACAGAGAGAAAAGCTACTTGTGACCAATCGTGTAAATTTTCGATGCGATCGCTTAACTCTGGTGCTACATTGACGATAGACTTTCTCAATGCTTCCAAACCAGCAGAGCGTAATTCTTGGTAGCCGCCCTTGGGAATGACAAAAGCAATTTGCCAAGAATCAGACCTGTCAAGCATGACGAGAATATGACCTTGACCAATGCGCCCTACTCCACCTTCAGCATCTCCTGGTTTTTTGGGTAAACGGAACCATAGGACATCCATTGGTGGTGAGGTGTTAATTGATTCAAAGTTACCTAGTTGCCGCAACCGGGAGTGACGTCCGTCTGCACCGACTGTAAGTATTGCGCGGACTTCGTGCCAGCCACCTTGCCCCCGATAGCGAACACCGTGAATTACCCCATTTTCCTCAATTAGTTCCTGTACATTCGCACCCATAACTAACTTAAAATTCGGATACTTTTGTGCTTCAGTGGTGATAAACTCCAGGAACTTCACCTGCGGAAGCATCGTAATATATGGGTAGCGGGTTTTTAGGTGACTAAAGTCTGCCAATGTAAGAGTATCGTTAGGAGTCTGAATTATAATTTGGCGCATCTTAGCATGAGGCAATTGCAACAAGCGATCGCTTAAACCTAATTCCTCCATAATCTGCATCACAGACGGATGAATTGTATCTCCCCGAAAGTCGCGATCAAAATCTTTATGTGTTTCCAGCAGCATCACTCCTATACCTTGACGCGCTAACAACAAAGCCAGCACCGCACCCGCAGGACCACCACCGACAATACAACAAGATGTGGTTTGTACGTCTAAAATGTCATGAGCCAATGAAGCGATCGCCTCTGGAATATCGGCAGTCATAAACCCACCTCCTAAAAGCTCTTAAATTAAAGGTAATTCGCTTTCTGTGCTAAAAGCTATTTTTTTAACTTTTCGTATTCACATGTAGCGTGTATTATGAGCGCTAAACATAGTTGATAGTAGAGACGTGAGCAACATCGCGTCTGTAGGTAGATAGTTTATAGTCTAAAGATTGACCCTTGACCCTTGACCCTTGACTAATAACAATTCAAACAAATAATACTCGTGGCGCAAGTTCTTTTAGAAAACGTTTATAAAAGTTTTCCCCCTCGGAAAGGGGAAAGTGTTGCTTCGGAAACTAAAAATGCAAACAAGAGTGACGCAGCGCTAGAACATTCAGAAAATATCAACGTTTTGCGACGGATTAATTTGACTGTAGCAGATGGCGAATTTATGGTGCTGGTGGGACCTTCTGGTTGTGGTAAAAGCACCCTGCTCAGGCTAATCGCTGGCTTAGAAGCAATGACTGGCGGTAATATCTGGGTAGGCGCTCGCCTCGTTAACGATCTCCCTCCCAAAGAACGAGACATCGCGATGGTGTTTCAAAATTACGCCCTTTATCCGCACATGACGGTGTATGACAACATCGCTTTTGGGTTACGACGTAGGGGAGGAGCAGGAGAGCGGGAGAGCGGGAGAGGGGGGGATTCTCCAGTCCCTACTCGCCATTCCCCACTTTCTAGCTTTGCAGAAAATCTACTGGTGGGTGTGACGCGAAAGTTACCGAAAGGGCTGCGGTATATTTCTGATAAAGAACGAGCGGTGAATGAACAGGTGCGTTATGTAGCCAATTTATTACAAATGGAAGGATTGTTAAATCGCTTACCTAAACAGTTATCTGGTGGACAAAGACAACGGGTAGCATTAGGACGAGCGATCGCCCGCAATCCGCAAGTATTCTTAATGGATGAACCGCTTTCTAACTTAGATGCGAAACTGCGGGCAGAAACTCGCGCCCAAATTGTCAAGTTACAACGCCATTTGGGTACAACGACAATTTATGTTACCCATGACCAAACCGAAGCAATGACAATGGGCGATCGCATCGCGATTATGAATCAAGGGCAAATTCAGCAAGTTGCTGCACCATTGGAATTATACAACCATCCGGCAAATCGCTTTGTAGCAGAATTCATCGGTTCCCCGCCAATGAATTTTATACCTGTAGAATTTCATGCCCCGCAAGTAATTACCCATTCGCAATTTCGTCTCACCCTACCTGAAACTTGGGCAACTGCGTTACAAAAATATGATGGGCGAACTTTAATATTAGGTATTCGTCCGGAACACTTAAGTGTAAGTTTACCTGCAACCAAAAATCTGCCAGTGGAAGTAGACCTGGTGGAAAATTTGGGTAACGACACTTATCTTGCTGTCAAACTTGTCGAACCGAATTCTCAAACTACTTATACAAGCAATTACCTGCAAGTGCGAGTACCACCTGATCGGACTGTGCGTGTTGGCGAACAATTGTGGTTATCGCTCGCAACCGATAAGATACACTTTTTTGACCCAGAAACTGATTTGGCGATATTTCCTAAGACTTAGTCGCTGGCTTTACATCCTTGGATGCTACCTAAGTTTACTCTGTGTATCTACGTTGGTCACCTTGAAAGGGCTAGTCCTACAGGATGAGAAAAATGGAGTGGCTTTTGGCATGGTAAAAGAGGCGATCGTTCTGGGTGCTACTCAATATATGCTAGCCACTGAAGACATCGCCCCTTTATTACTACATTAGGTTTTTCTAATCCGTACTTTCTGCTTTAGTACTCAATATTCGTTGGTTAAATCTTCGATTTATTCTGGCAGCATAACCTATAGTTACGAATATGTCCAAACGCCAAGATCATTGCTCCTAACACTGTACCAATACGCTCACCCTGTTCACCCACGACCGAGTGACCGACAATTACGGTTCCAGTAAGGTTATATCACTGAAACAACGTATCTATCTTGGTCACCTTGAAAAGGCTAGTCCTAGCATATTTTGCTTGCCGATACTTTTTCTGAGTTTCAGACTTTAGGCTGAATCTGACTCTCGATAAGGCAGCTATGCTGAAAGCAAGATCATAAACTTCTGTCCTTTAGAGGCAGCGCGGTGAATATGTTTTCACAGCATATACACTTGCCGTGGTTGCCCGCGAGTGTGCAAAGTGCCGTCGCTCTGGCAAGCGCGAACCTTCAAGAGCGCATCTCATCAAAAATGATAGATATTTTTTGATGAAATGGTAGGACGTCAATTTTACTTTCTACCTCTTTTTTGTGTGCAAAGTTATACGGATGGTTCTATTAGACAAAGCAGATAGTTGGGCAGATAAAAGACCAGATAAAAGACCAGACAATAAAGGAGAGTACAGTGTTAAAACATGACATTATTGTCATTGGAGCTTCGGCAGGTGGTTTGGAAGCGATGAAAAAGCTTCTTGCTCAATTGCCTGACAACTTCCCCGGCACGCTCTTCATCGTCTGGCATGTTTCACCGGAGTCTCCGAGTATATTGCCCCAAATACTTGATCGTGTATGCCCGCTGCCGGTAACACACGCTATCGGCTTTGAGGCGATCCAACCCGGTCGTATTTATGTCGCTCCCCCAGATCGCCACCTTGTTGTCGAACAGGGTTATGTCCGGGTAACTCGCGGTCCAAAAGAAAACCGCTTTCGTCCCTCGGTCGATGTCTTGTTCCGCTCCGCAGCTCTTGCTTACGGTCGGCGGGTGATAGGGGTAATTCTGACAGGTTCCCTTGATGACGGAGCGGCTGGGCTGTATGCGGTGAAGGAGCGAGGAGGCATAGCAATTGTCCAAGATCCGTTTGAGGCGCTTTACCCCTCCATGCCGATCTCCGCAATGAAAGCGGTTGCGGTAGATCACTGTGTCTCGATAACGGATATGGGGTCTTTATTGGTTCGTCTGACAAACGAAACCGTCGAGGAAGAAGCGGTAAATCCGCCGTCCGATCAAATGGAACTCGAAGTACGGGTCGCACGGCAAGACAGCGCCTTTGAGGAAGGCATTATGAACCTAGGTACACCCTCTCCCTATACCTGTCCTGAATGTCACGGTACACTTCTGAGATTGAAAGAAGGAAACCTTATCCGCTTCCGCTGCCATACGGGACACGCATTTTCCCTGGATTCTTTGCTAGTGGAAGTCACCAAGGGCATTGAAGATGCACTTTGGAACACTATACGCGCGATTGAGGAGAGTGAACTATTAATGAGGCATATGGCTGGGCATCTGCGCGAAAGCAACGATAGTGACACAGCCGAACACTTTTTGCAGAAAGCCGAGGAAGCGAAGAGACGGGCTGACCTAATTAGGCAAGCCGTGATGAATCACGAAACGTTTAGCACAGAAAAGCTAAGTGACGCTACCAGGCATAAATAGTGCTATCTTTTTGTGGGGCATTGACGAAGCTTTAAAAAAGAAAAATCAAAAGTTCCAAATTCTACAACCCGAAGAAAGGCGATCGCTCCTGTTAAACTTTTTACTATCACGACTTCATGACAAATAGATGTAATTCTTGACGAAGATATACTGGATGAAAAAACAGCGAAAACGAAGATTATGATTACTTTAATTCAAAGTCCAGTAAGTTCCGATCCAGAAGTCATGGGCGGTACACTGGTATTTAGGAACACGAAAGTTCCAGTTCAATCGCTTTTTGAGTATTTAGACGATGACTTTTCTCTGGAGGAGTTTTTGGACAATTTCCCATCTGTTGATCATGCTGATGCGGTAAATTTATTGAAACTTGCTCGTGACCAATTTGGCGACAAAAAAATGGGGGAGGGTTAGTGCCCCACCAATAAATATGGAGGCTTCTCTACGAGACGCTTCGCGAACACGACTAACCGAAAAAACCCTCCCCCATTTTTTCCAGCCGTGCCGGACGTGAACACGTTCAAGATGAAAATCATTCTGGATGAGAATTTGCCAAGAGCTTTAAAACGCTATTTCTCTGCTTACGAAGTAACGACCGTTCAGGAGCAGGGATGGGCTGGTGTTAAGAATGGCGAATTGATGGCAAGAATTGATGGTGTATATGATCAGGACTTACGCAACTGGCATAAAGCGCGAGTGGGCAGACAGGGCAAACACATCTGAACATGACAAGCGCGGGGGTAGTGCGAGGGATTTGCGCTTCAAGGCATTCTCACAGACAGGCGATCG